>SWCC01004821.1_pt1 | contig 222314 bp, 188 predicted proteins | sample 4692971 | NCBI WGS metagenome assembly SWCC01 (sample SAMN10267277, study PRJNA491770) | bioreactor metagenome | isolation source: DHS bioreactor inoculated with subseafloor sediment | place: Japan: off Shimokita Peninsula | collected 2006-08
AATAGATGTAATAATTCGATGCTTATTCAATTCTTTAAATGAAAAGTCAATTATGCTTTTGATAGATTCTGTTGCATAACCTTTATTTTGAAAAGCTTTGTTCAAAGTACATCCAATTTCAACTTGTTTATTTTCGCTGTCGAAAAAGTGAATGCCTAAATCTCCAACTATTTTTTGAGTCTCTTTCTCTATTATAACGAATTGAAACCAAGTATCTGGTTCATTAATATTTTTCGAAACCTTTCCAATAAAAATTTCCACATCACCAATTGTTTTGGGAATCCATCCTTGGTACTTATTGGTTTCTTCATCGGAACGATAATCAAATAATTCGTTCTTATCATCAAGAGTAATCGGTCGAAGTATCAGTCGTTTTGTTTCTAATTTCATTTACGTAATTATTTATACGTATCGCAGTCTTAAATAGCACACAACGGTTCGCAAGTATGAAGCTGTACGTGATTTTCGCTCTGTTTCATTATCCCCCGCTAACCAAAGTTAAAGATAACTAAAATTGTCAAAAAACCATTAAAACCCGTATGCTTTAGGACTTGCTGTTAACGGTTGTATAATGCTAATTTAACTTATAAAACACCACAGTACTTTCCACCATCAATTAGGAAAGTTTCACCTGTCAAATATGATGTGTATTCTGATGAAAGGAAAGCTGCCAAAGCACCTAAATCTTTCGGATTTCCAATTTGTCTGGCAGGTATAGAATTTTTTAATTTCTCAAGTATAGAGTCATAAGAAACACTATCAAATTCAGACTGTTTTAATAGATAATTTTCTGTAAGTTCTGTCATAAAATCACCAGGAGCAATGACATTTGCTGTTATATTTGACTGAGCATACTCCATAGCTACTGATTTAATAAAGGCGACTACACTTAATCTTGAAACGTTAGAAAGGGGAAAACCATTTAAAAGTTGCTTAACATTAGATGATGTTAATGCAATTATACGTCCCCACTTTTGACTCTGCATTTTAGGCAAAAATGCCTTTACCAGATTTATTGTACTCATTAAGTTTAAATCAAGAGCCTTTTGAAAATCTTCATTAGAAAAATCTTCAATTTTTCCAGAAGGTGGACCACCAGCATTTGTAAATAAAATATGACATGTTTTAAATCTGTCTAGTACTGTCTCTTTCATTTTTAATATTTCACTTGGACTGGAAACATCACAAACTATTGGTAGTACTTCAACTTTATATGTTTTATTTATATAGTTTGCTGTTGATATAATATTTTCTTTGCTACGAGAGCAAATAGCTATATTTACACCTTCCTTTGCAAGAGACTCAGCAACTGCTTTCCCCAGTCCTTTGCTTGCTGCAGTCACAACAGCAATTTTACCTTTTATCTTTAAATCCATAATATTACACTAAAATAATTTCAAATTAATCTAAAAAAATTAGCAATTATATTACCGTTAACGGTTCTGCGTTAAGCAAAGTTTGGGATTTTTCGCCCTCAGTCATTATCACCCGTTACAAGAACCAACACGAATATAATATTTACTTAACAAACCACCAAAAACCCAAATTTTGTTTGACCTATGTTAGCACCAGTTTTTATTCATAAATTCTGATAACCTTTCCGGTATCCTTTCCTTTTACACTTCTTACATATGCGTTTACAACTTTAGTCATAGAGATAGGATTATGACCAGGGAAATAATCCTTGTACTTATCGTAAACATCTTCAACCAATCCAAGAGAAACAACATTCACCCTGATTCCGTTTTCAATTTCCAAGGCAACGGCCTGAACAAAACTATGAATTCCGCCATTAACCATTGCTGCACTTGTTGTTTTAACTACAGGGTCGTCTGCTAAAATTCCAGTAGACAGGGTTATTGAACCACCTTGATTTAGATAGTTTTTTCCGATTCTAACAAGATTAACTTGCCCCATTAATTTGCTCTTCAATCCTATATAATAATCTTCTTCAGACAAGTCATTAAAATCGGCCCATTTGGCTTCTCCAGCAGTACAAATCATTGAATCTATTTGACCGACCTTATCAAACATTGCTTGTATTGATTTACTATCTGAAATGTCCACATTAACATCTCCACTTTTCCGTCCAGCAATTATTATATCATTTTCTTCAGAAAAATAAGTTGTTACCTTTTTTCCTATTGTACCACTTCCTCCGATTATAAGTATTCTCATAGTTTGTTTTTATATTGGTGCTAACATCTCAATAAACGTATTGCGTTTATTGGGACTAGATGTTAAATCATTTGTCGTTTATAACGCAAAATACTTTCTAAAGTATGGAAAAGCAAAAATTATTATCTGTATATAATAATTTATTAAAAATCGAAAACTATTCTAAGCAAACTATTAAAAGTTATTTATCTGCTCTGAATCTATTTCTTGAGGATATTTCGAAGTTAGAGATAAACCAAATTAGAGAAAAGGAAGTTCAAAATTACCTTTACTATTGCAAAGACAAAAAATCTTATTCATTTTCTGCTATGAGCTAAGTGGTTGCATTTATCCGCTATCTTTATCTAAAAGTATTAGATAAAGAAAAAATCAGTCAAGAAGAATTAGAGTTACCGGATGTTTATAATTTGGATGAGATAAATTTGGGACATATTAGTAAAGTCCTCCAATTTGCTATTGGTAAGATCCACGGCAGTGGAGGCGCTGCAGAGTTAATGGGAATAAATCCCAACACTTTAAGAAATAAAATGAATAAACTAGGTATAGACTATAAAAAAAATTAGATGGGGAAGGGGATTGGAACGGCATACTTTTTTCACTTCTTGGGGAAAAAGATATAGTGGAAAGCCCGACCCCTTGCATTTTCGCAAGGTGTAATGCCAAAATAGCATTGAAATTTCTTAATTAAGAATTGTATTAATACCCTTCTTAATTAATTGTTATTGCTAGTATTTACTTCCCCTCAATAAGTTTTACAGTGTATTCCAAAACTTCATCTTTATCAGTAAAGATATCTTCTTCAATTGGATAATTAGGTATAACACCTCTTTGTGAAGCATCTCCATTAGGTCTCACCCCCAATGCTTTTGGATAAACAACGTTCCAATTTGAATTTGGTAATTTGAATGTGTGAACAGCTCCATAGGAAGAAACAACTTCAGCTGTTTCTTCACCTATAATTTCTCCAAATTTATAATCCTGAATAATGGCAGCTACACTTGCTGTATTTGAATATGAATAACGGTTAATTAATACATAAACATTCCCTTTAAAACAGATAGTTTCAGAATGTGGACTTATTTGTATTATCGGTCTGTCAAAATACGATCCATTTTCCAGAGTTAAAATTTTCTCTTTAACTTTCTGATGTTCTGGAATATCTAATTCTTTCCACCAATTTTTAGTAATTTGGCTGGTTTTAATACTAAATTTTGATGTGATAGAAAAAGGTGTGTCTGCAAAATAAGATATCATATAATCACTAAAAGAGTTGTCTCCTCCGGGATTGTATCTTAAATCTATTATCAGATTCTCTGCATTCATTTCTTTAAAATAATTAAATGCTGAATCAATAAAATGACAAAACTCTGTATTATCAAACATTGCTGGATTTGATGGATCGAATGGAATATCATTTAAAAAATGACCTGGTTGTATATAAGCAACATCATTAAATATTTGGAATTTCCTCTTCAATCGAAAAAAGGAATCTTGTGTTTTCATTTTTTCTTCGAATTCCTTACCCGATATTGAAGGAATTGTTAAAGCTAATTCCTGACCATCCTTTTTTCTTATCTTCAAATTAAATGTCTTCTTTATATCAAAAAAGAACCAAAAAAGGCGTGCAAATTCCTTTTGTTCTATATGTGAATCTTTATAATATTTTGTTGGACCTGAAATAAATCTATACATCTTATCTAATAGCAAATGAATAGGTTCTCCATTAAACATTACTATTTCGTCGTCCTTTTCAATTAGTTTGTTTTGAGAGAAATTAGTTCTTACTAAAACCTTCCCATTTTTTGAATAAAGTCTTAAAGGAAAAACATGTCCTCCTTGGTTTCTATATTCTTTGTACTCTTGCCAAGGATAATCCATATTACAATGACTCATGCCTGCTAAAGCTACATAAGGTTGAAAAAGTCTAAATGTCTGAAGGCTAGAGAGTGAATCGTCAATAGAGTTCATTATATTAATATATACACTATCCATAATGGTTTTACTTGTTAAAGCATAAAAGTTATAATTTGAAGCTTCCATTGCATCTTTCAAATATTCCAAATCATCTTTAACCTCCTGAGCTGAATATTTTTTTTGTGACTGTGCAAAAAATATTGTCGACAAGCTGTTAATAATAAAAAAGATAATAATAAGTTTTTTCATGATTTCACTTTTTTTAGGTTAAAAGATTGAGCAAAAATAGCTTTAAATAATTTCTCAAACGTCCGAGTGCTTCTGTTCGGACTCATTTTTAAACTTAAGGTAGTATTCTCTTGGCGTTTGTTGTGTGTATTTCTTAAAAATGTGATTGAAAGTAGATTTTGAATTAAATCCACATTCGAAAGCATGCCCGAGCAAGGATAATTGATCACAATTTGATTGCTGCAGTCTTTGTTTAAATTCCTCAACGCGATGTTTATTCACGAATTCATAGAAATTCATGTGGAGGTCGTGGTTGATAATACGGGAAGTTATTTTAGGATTTAGCTTTGCAATTTCAGATAACTTAAGTAAATCCAGATCCGGATTGAGATATGGTTTCTGGGTGTTCATCAAGTCAGTAATTAATTTTACTTCCTCCGGATTAGAGGGGATTGTTTCTGTTTTTAAGGTTGTTTTTAAAAATCCTGAGACTTCTGTTTGCGATTTAATATATCCTATAAAACCAATCCAGGAGGTGATGATAGAAAGTCCGATGTTTGTAGGTAGAAAATAAAAATCTCTGAAGGCATTTTGAAAAACATGCAGATCAATTTTTATAAGAATCAACCAGACAATCCAATAACCCGAATAGATGAAAACAGGAATTCTCAACCAACCTAATGATTTATTTTTCAAATTTGAATACTTACTTTTAATCCATTGCCGATATTTAATGAGAACACGAACAGACAGCAGGACGTAAACAGAAATAGATGCTGTGCCAAGCCACTGTTCTACCAAATATACGATAGTAAATGGATGTACTGGAGTTTGATACAAGCCGTTAGATCCAAGCCGATAAATCTCAGTTCTATAGAAAATGAATTCGAGAACAACCGGAAGAAAATGAATATACTCTTTAGGGGAAATGCGATAGTCAGGGTCTGTAATACTTTTGGTGAATAAATAAAGTGCTGGGCCAAATCCAAAAAGCAGTTCCAGTTGAACATATCTGAATACATGAAATAAATCGTAAGAAAAGAGGAAGTTAGCCATACCGATATTAACCGATATCAAAGCAAAAAAGAAAAGCACTAAAGCCAGAAGAAAATTGGATTGCCTTATGGGTCGCTTCAATAATAATAAAACACTTAGCACAAGGGCCTGTAAACCAAAAATAAGGATAATTGTAGCTGCTATAGGATTTGGAGTTATCAAATTAGTAGTGTTATTTATTTAGTGAGAAAATACAATAATCTTATAAAATTAATTTAACCATTATCCATGTTTTTTAGTTGTTGCTTGATTTGAGACGAAATACTTCTGTATTAGTTGCTTTATTTCTGTTATTTTTTTTGATAACTATATCAAATTTAATATTTATAAATCTGATGCAATACTATATTGAATCTAGGCAACCAACTTTATTGTGGTACATAACGGTTAGTGTATGCGTAGTGGCGGACTTTGGATCTCTTAACTATCAACCCAAGATGATGTTGTTGCGAGCCACAAACCATGATATTTACTCCTCCTCCCGCCATTACGTATGACACATTGTTAGCAAACGTTTTATTTAGTATTTATTTTAAACAATTGATTCTGATTCTGTTTTTAGAATTCAATATATAGATTCATCATTAGTTATCAGTCTTTTTTTGTTTTATTGGTTTCAGTTAATTGTTTTTCATTCCCTAATTGAACAATAAAGGAATGCAAAAAATTAGCTGCCACGAGTAAATGATCAAAATCTATCAGCTCAATTTTATCTTTTGTTGTATGATGTTCCGGAAATCCGCCTGACGAGAGCATAATTGCTGGTATTTTCTTTTGGTAGTAACTCCATAAATCAACTTGATTTTTCAGATCATCTATAAAATTCTCAATCGAATCATATTTAAAATCCGTTTCGCTGTATGCTTTACTTACATTATGAAATGATGTCTTAAATTCTGGTGGACTCATAATCCAGATACCTTCATAACCGCGGTTTTTACTGCCAATTTGTTCAATATTAATATTAAGTGAAATTTGATCTATTGGAATTGGAGGTCTTCTTAAAAAGTGCTTTGAGCCTACCAAACCATGTAATTCTTCTGCTGTATAAAGAATATATATCACGGACCTTTTAGGTGAATTTAAGGCAATTGCTTTGGCAGCTTCGAGTATAATAACACAACTACTTGCATTATCGTTTGCTCCATTATACACCTTATCTCCAATTTTACCAAGATGGTCGAGGTGTGCACCAACAGTAAGATATTCATTTTTTAATATCGAATCTGTTCCAGGAGCAATTGCTATAATATTATAACAATTAATCGGTTCCTTTTTGCAATTAATGGTAGCACTGAATTTTGTGTTGTCTAAAATATATGAGTGATATTTACCTTTATTAGCGATAGGATCAAAGGTTTGTCCGGAAAAAAGTGTTTTAAGGATCTCCGGGCCTATAAGGATAATAGGTAAAACGGGTTCAGGTGTTTCTTTTCTGTTCATTTCATCATCAACGTAACTGAAATAATCTATGTAACTACGACGTATAACATGCTCCCAGTTGTCAATCTTATCTTTATTAGGTAACATAATCAATCCGGCAACTTTATGCTCAATAAGAACTTTATTTCTGAGTGAATCACGTGTCTTCCAATCAGAATATTTTTTACGTAGACTATCCGGGAATGCTGGATTTGAGTTTTCCGGAGGTAAACCATCTAATAGAATTACCCATTTTCCTTTAATATCTAAATCTGCATAGTCGTCCCATCCTTTTTCCGGTTCACTTATGCCATAGCCAATGAAAGCAGGAGGCGTAATTTGATTATTTTCGCTGCCCTTACCAATATTTAAAATAACGAAATCATTCGTCGAATGGCCAAAAGTATTATTCTTTCCGTTTTTTCGGATTGTTAACGAGGTAGATTTATAATAACTTCGTAAGAATGGTACAGGCTGTAAGAAAGATTTTTCACCCTTTTCATTAATCCAACCCGGTTTTAATCCTGCTTCCTGAAAAACAGTCACAGCATAATCTGCCGCTTTTTTATATCCCGCTGATCCTGTAAGACGACCTTCTGTTGCATCAGATGCGATAGCATCCATATGTTTTCGCAGGTTTTTTATTGAAACGGATTCTATTTCCTGTGAGTATATTATTTCTTGACTATTAAAAAAGATTATTAATATCAAAACAAGATGCATGACTGTATTTGAGAAGTAATTTTTTATCATAATATTAATCATTTTACTTCTTTACTTTTATTGCGGTATTATCATATTTACCATCCTGAGTTATAATAAATGTATCCTTTATAAATTCAAATTGCACATTGAATTCTTTGAGAAAGAATTTATTCTCCTTTTCAGGGTATAATTCAACTGTTGGCACACTGGGACCTGATATTATTAAAACACCAGACCCCTTGGTTATTGTATATTCTACTCCTTCGGAACCTATATATTTTCCCGTATATCCGTTTAAAATCTCATCCGATAGTTCTATCATTTTATGAACATCAGGCCCCTTCATATTGTCCAAAATATTTACTCCTATATCAATTGACTCCTTAATTACACTACGGAAAACAAACATACCATTGTCCCCGTTCGTAAAAACAATAACCCCTCGTTTTGATTTTGGAAGAAGAATTCCCATGTTTTTAACACCACTGTTGTTGCCTCCATGCTGTAGCGTATATTCTCCATTTGGCAGATGAGAAACTATTTTCCATCCTAATCCTACCCCTAAATATTTATTAAGATTTACTTGGGGTTTTATCATATCATTATAGAGTTTCGGAGAAAGGCCTGCACCATTCATTACGTAGATACCGAACTTACAATAATCTTCGACTGTAGTAATTAAACTGCCGGCAGCACCTTTAGCACTTGCTGTTTCACCTACGGTCCATGACCGTGGAACCATATTTCCTTGAGAATCATGTCCAAAAGCAAATCTTGATTCATCAACATTTTTATTCCAACAATACCTGGTATCTTTCATTCCGATTGGCTTAAATAATAATGAATCGGATAATTGTTGTAATGATTTTTTGAACTTTCCTTCCAAAGCTTTTGCTAAATAGACAAAACCTTCGCCTGAATAATGATAATCTGTTCCAGGTTCAAAATTAAATGTTAATTTCCCTTTCCTCCAATTTGGAAATCCAGTTTGGTGACTCAACACATAGCGTGTAGTAAGTTTTTTAAGTAAGCTATCATTTGCAACATCCGGATCAATCCAATAATGAAATAAGGGTTCGTCCAAATCCCATTGTCCGGCTTCTACTAATTTTAATGTTAACATTGCCGTTACAGGTTTTGTCATGGATGCAATACTAAATATAGTATTATCAGGTGCCGGAACACCTTTTTTAAGTTCTCCAAATACCTTTACATACTTGATTTTACTATCTTCTATTATCCCAATTCCAACTCCCGGAACATTATTTTCTGTTAACCAGATTTGTACCTTGTCTTCAAAACATAGATTTACTTCAGTATTATCTTGTGCTTGTAAGCTTATCCCAATAAAAAGTATTGGAATTAATTTAATTAATAAGTTGTGTCTTTTCATAATTTTTCCTTCAACTAGTTTTTTAGTTAGACACAAAAATATTGCTAAGGTTACAGGTTACTTGGAAAAATGTTTGTTAACGGTTGGTGTAAGTGGAGTGCGGGATTAAAAGTTGGAAACTTTCAATTCTGCACAGAGCCAATTCGTTTAGTCAATATTAAAAATTTTCCGTCAAATCGTTAAAGACAAAGAGGCGGTGTTGCAATGAAGAACTGCGATTAAATTACCCGCTGAATCCCGCATTACATTTACACTTTGTTGTAGCCAGTTTTTCTTAACACTATGAATCTGTCTGTTAAAATATCTATTTCAAGTTTCTTTTCATTCGCAATATATTCGATCGTTTCTTTTCTATATATAAAAACATGTGTAGAGTCGTTTCGATAATTCCACGTATTGAAATCAATCTGGTCATTATATAACATTGTCATAATAAGCAATATCCCATTAACTTTTAATAACGATGTAATGCTATCAATTTCTATTTTGGGATTATGAAAATGTTCAAATACCTCACAGTTAACGATATAATCATACCTATTATTCAATATGTTTTTATTAGGAGCAAAGAAGGGATCATATTGAACAATGTCATAGCCTTTCTCCATTAGCATACTTGAAATAACGGGGCCGGTACCGCTTCCAAAATCTAATCCTTTATGCTCTGGTAAGAATTTCTCTACTACATAATTAGTAATTGGTAATGTAAAGTTTTGATACCTAATATCATTTACATCATTGTTGTGAGTTTCATATCTTGTTTTTTCTTCGTCAGCAGTTAAGTAATATTTTTCATCTTTTACAAGAGCTTTACAAATGTCGCAATCATAATAATACTCATCCTTTTTATTTATAAGTGCCGAACCGCAAAGTGTACAAATCATTTTAGACTTGGGGTTTGTTTTGTTTTTTCAATGAAGTCTATTCTGCCAAAACATTGTACATTTTTTAGTCGGAATAATTGATTTTTCATTGTTATAAAATTGTCTCCCAGCATGGCTGTATTATATTATTTAAGTATTCTTTCCCTTTGTTTTCTTCTGTCATTGCTATATATGTTCTTTAAAATTGGCAACAACGGTTTGTATAAAAATAGTAGCCAATTGCGTTGCTTTTCATGTCTAGTTACAAAAAAGTTAAAACAGGATACAACCCTGAACTACAGACAAAAACAGATGTTATTTTTATACATTGTTAGGCGTAGTTTTTACCTATTCTACTTAAATATTCAATGGGGAAATTTAACTTTTTTGCCAATTCATAAAGAGCTTTAGCATATTTTTCATTAGTTCCAGTAAGTAATTCAGGAGGTAAATTATAGCAGGTTGCTGTTAGATATTCATTTGTTTCCATGACAGCTTCTACTTTTTCAGGAATATAATCTGCAACACTTTCTTCGGCATATAGTTTGATAATTTCTTCATCCTTTATTGTCATTATAATGCCATAAGCTTTTTCTTTTTCACATGGAATTAAGGAAGCTCGATTTCCAATCTTCAAAGTATAATTAATTAAATATCCCTTCCTAGGATTAGACGGACTAATACCTTTTTTTATTAAAATATCCTTATCCATAAATAGACCATAAAAAAATACTTCCATAATATTCTATTTTTATTACGATTTTAGATCAATATCTTATTTCTTAAATAAGATAATGTATCCACAAACAAAAAACAAAGAATAATGTAATTTTAATAAATGGACCACCTTAGACAATAAAAAGTTATTTATCTTCTCTAAAGCTGTTTCTTGATTATATCTCAAAGTTGAAGACAAACCAAATTACAGAAAAAGAAATTCAAAATTACCTTTATCTTGTAAAGATAGTAAGACGGAATCCTATTTTTAGAAAGAGGAGATTTTGAAGGTGATTGTAACGGTTAGGCTATGTGTAGTGCGGGATTTCAAACCACTTACTTTTTCGATTAGCTCTGAGTTTGTTTATTGTAAATACTTTCAAATTAGCACTTTCACCCACATCACATATAACCATTGTTGTGTCCAGTGTTTTTTGTCAGTCATTCTATAATACTCGCAAAATCTTATCCATCTTTCGTCCTTTCGCTAGTTCATCTACTAACTTGTCCAAATACCTTACTTGTTGCGTTATTGGATTTGTGATTTCTTCCACTCGATAACCACATATTACACCTGTAATCAGTTGAGCATTGTTATTTAATGTTGCATTTTGAAAGAATTGCTCAAAAGTTACTTTTTCTTCTATGAGTTTTTGTAACATTTCTTCATCGTAGCTTGTTAGCCACTCGATTACTTGATGCAATTCTTCTTTCGTTCTGCCTTTCTTCTCAATTTTGGTAATATAGTGCGGATATACAGAAGCAAATGTCATTCTTGCAATTCGTTCATCGTGTTCGAGTGTTGTTCTCAAATCTTAATTTCCTTTATTGCTTATTGCTCTAATTGTTTGGTATTTTTCAACATTGCTCACAACGTCGTAATAAACGTATTGAGTTTATTACAATTTTAGATCAATGTCTTATTTCTTAAATAAGATAATATATCCACAAATGAAAAACAAAGAATAATGTAATTTTAATAAATGGACCACCTTAGACAATAAAAAGTATTAGATAAAGCAAAAACCAGTCAGGAAGTTTTAGATTTATCGGACGTTTATATTTTGGATGAAATTAATTTTAGACATATTAAGAAAGTTTTTCAAATTGCTAATGGCAAGGTCCACGGCAGTGGAGCTGCTGCAGAGTTAATGGGAATAAAACCCAACACTTTAAGAAACAAAATGAATAAACTAGATATAGACTATAAGAAAAATTAGATGGAGAAGAGGAGTGTAGCGGATCGGCTATGAGTAGTTGCGGATTTCTAGTTACTTACTTTTCAGTTTTGCGCTGATGCTGCCATTACTTATACACAATGTTACCAGACGTTTCAATTTATTTTATACACATTAAAATTCCTGGACCATTCAGTTGATTTGCCAGGTTTAATAAATATATTAAAAAATAACTCCGGACTAATCACGTGTTTCCATCCCCAAAGATTCACTTTATTTGTTTGAAAACTTCCGGTTTCGCGAATTCCAATATTACTTTCAAGGTTTGTTAATTCCCATTCTGCATTAACATTTTCACTACCGGTGAGGTTACTAAAAAAGAATTGCTCTTTGGGCGAACTGTTAAATTTAATTTCATTTAGCCCGATATCAACTTTTAGTTCAGGATTAACCGTTTCCCCAAATAGCTCAGGTTTTAATTGAAATGGAAATTTTAATATATAATTGCTCCCTATTAATTCTTTATTTATTGCTGTAAAATTGTGGACGTATTCATTTGTAATAATATCTTTTTCTCCCGTGTTTTGTAAATAATATTTAATGGTAAAACTACTATTATGTAATTCAATCTCTTTTTTCAATAAGTACGAATAGCCATTTATAGCTTTTGATTTACAGCTAATTAAAAGTCTATTCGATTCAGAAATAATTTTAAATTGGGCGGGTTTAATCTCGTAATTTTTATTAAACAGGTATTGAGTATCATCTTTTTTTAATAAGCCCACGCCTATTTTGTGAAACCAACCACCTACATCCGTCTCATCAAAACCTAATGCCGTATCAATTCCGAATTCATTATAAAATCCTTTTCCAAAATAATGCTCATTTTGACAATCAGTGCTTTCAACACTTGACAATTGAATATTTTGAAATTTTACTTCCACAATTTTTCCAGTCCAGTCAAATCTTGAAAATTTATAATTTTCAAAAGGTGTGTCAATATGAATCTCTATATTATTGTTTTTAAGTATATGTGCCATAATAAGAAAAGAGTAATTACTTATACCTGAAAGAAAATATTATAATATGAATTTGTACAATCAATGTCGGGTAACGGCTCGAATATGAGGCGTTGGGCATTTTGAAACACCTACCTGTCAAGCCGCTATACGTTTTAGTAAATCTAGTCATTTTCAATTTCAGCACTATCTGTCCAATTACCCATAATTATTGTTGTGCGTATTTTTCAAGAATATTAATTCTTGAATTTCAGCAAAATCCTCCAGTTCAACGGGATAAAAAAAGTAAACCTTGTCCAAAAATTTCCTTTATTGTCAAAGAGAATGTGTTTAATATAATTTGATCTTATAAAATGCAGTGCTTGTGGTAAAAAAGAGCTCATCTTTATTCTTTCCTCCCCATGTCATTGATTGTACTCGCTCATCCAAGTTGATTCGCTTAATTTCAAGTCCCTCATTATCTAATATGAGTATTTGCCCTTCAGCGAGATACACATTGCCATGATTGTCATAGATATTGCTGTACTCACCGCGTGAGATAAATTCCCTCATATTAGAAAGCTTGCCTTTAGCATCGACCTGGAAACTGTAGGTTTTTTTTGAATCTTCATGGGTTACATAAACGGGTTGTGTTTGATTTGGCGTAACTGCCATAAGTTGTACTGAGCGTCCGAGATCGAAAGTATTTGGAATAATAGTGACTCCATCGGGTGCAATAAAACTGGTTTCAGCTAAACCTGTAACTACTTGCTCAAAATTATTCCTCCATCGGTGTGTGGGATGGATTACACGTTGTACATTTTGAACCTCATTCGTTTTAATGAGTTTTAGCACCTGCATATCATCCGTTTTATTTGGATTTATGGCATAGGCCAAAGTTGCCCAACCTCCGTTTCCCCAACCGCTATATAAAGGATTGTTGTCAGAAAGCATTTCGATTGTTTTTTGCTGGTCATCATTGTTAAAGCCTGGTTGTGGATCGTAACGGCAGATTATAATCAGGTTGTCTTGGGTATCTACGGTTAGCGTAAACGGCTTGAAAGGGTAATCAGCATAGATGGATACAGTGTTGGTTTCAGCAGACCATTTGTATACTCGTTTCGGCTGGTTTTCACAGAAGTAAACATTTCCTTTACTATCAGAAACAGCTCCGGTGGCAAACTCATATCCGAAGCCCAACCTATCGACTATGTCTTGGCCCGGTCTTTCGTCTTTATTTGATTTTTCATTTCCGGTTATAGTGGCTCTGGTAAAATCACCTGGATATACAATCAGGTTTTTGTCCATATCAAAGATAGTTCGTTCTGGCAAGTGTAATACTTGGGTCCAACTGCGCATATTGCGGAAGTCGATATTATTGCTGTTGGATACTTTCACTCCCCAGGGTCGTGGCGTATTTACACGAATAACTCGGTATATCCAGAAATTGGCGAACATCAGATCTTTACAATTGCTTAAATTAAGTGTTTGGGCATTTTTACCTTCTCGGCCTTCTTCTTCAAATTGAAAGGCATAGAATTTCCAATTAGAAACATTACTTAAACGTGCCTCCTGACGTACGTGGTGTTCTAGCGACATGGCATAAACCTTTCCTGGGGTGGAAGTATTACTGATATATAATCCTGCACTGGCATAAGTGTTGGCAGTCCATATATCTTTCAGCGTTCCACCGCCATTATTAGTGATCCACAGGCTCCAGTATTGGTTGTCCCAGGCCAAGTCCATTCCTCTTTCATAGACAGGTTCGGAGGGAGTACTGATTTTTTGATTGCGCCTCCATCTATGTGAGGATTCACCTGGTCTTCGAATATTACCATGTCCTCCGATAAACTTCACATCATTGATCATTGAGTTTTTATTAGCCATCCACTTCAAAGCTACGGCACGGTAATTATAGGCACCTGTGTTAATGCCTATTCCATTGACCATGTCCTCACCGCCTTCTGATGATTCCAATATCGGAACAGGGGCTCCAAACCCGCTAAAATTAGGTTCGCTTTCATCAATTTTTAACTGAGTGGCAAATGGGTGCAGGCCAATTAATTTAGTCCCTTTGTTTAACTTAAGTGTTTCAGTAACTCGGTACACACCTATTGGCAGATAAACGTTATTGTGGTTAGCAATAGCTTTCTTGATGGCATGTGTGTCGTCTGCTTTACCATCACCAATAGCTCCAAAATTTTTGACATTCACCCATGTGTCCATGGAAGGAAGGTCAGGGATTACCTTGTCTAACTTATCAGAGATAATATCAATACCTTCTATATCACTCATAGTTCTATATTTGGAATTGTAAGTCATATCATCTATTACTAAACCGTATACAAAGTTGTTGATTCGATATTTACTTCCTTTTCCTTGAATACTCTTTCCACTGGGAGAGAAATGCACAGGCTTGTCCACATTTTTGCAAAGAACATTCAACAAATTCACTTGACTGCCAGCTTCGTTTTCAACTCCAACTATTACTCCCTTCTTTACATTTTCGAAAAGACAGTCTTCCATAAATAATCTGTCTGCTACGCCTTGTTCAAGCTCAATGGCCACTGGTGCATTTTTTACATGCATGGAAACAATGGACATTCCAGTGTTTCGACTGATTATAGCTGCACTTCGCTGACCTTCAAAATATAGATCGATTAACATCATGGGCCATCCAGGGGATGTTCTTGCAGTAGAAATGCCGTATTCGCCTCCATAGAATTTCAAATTTTCAATCTCATTTCCCAAATCGTATATACCTGCATAGCCATCACCTATACTGAAATTGCAATGACTCACAAAACTATGTTGAGCAAAATGTGTTCGAAGAACAATTGCCATGGGATTTCTTTTTTCAATACGGAAATCAATATTGCTTATAGCACTATAGAAAGTACCTGCCCCGGCATCACGGGGTTGCTGTCCTTCTTCAACCAAATTATTGGTAAACCAAAACATGTAGTTATGTTCATCCTTATAACCAGGTGCATTTTCAGCCAATATGAATTCTGGACGATTTTTGCCATATCCAATAATTCGGATCGCCTTTGGTATGTAAATCACCTTGCTTATTAGGTACTTCCCTTCAGGAATAAAAAGAATACCAATGTTCTTCTCAATTTTGAGCTTATTAATTGCCAATTGTAGTTCATTGGAAACATCTGTTTTTCCATCCACTTTGATGGAAAACTCATCTGCTGAGAAATACATTGCGTTGCGATCGGATGGCTTATGTGTGTAAACCGATTGTGCATATATTTCTAGATTTAGGAAAAGAAAGAAGGCAAAAAATGGAATGATCAGCTTCATAAAGGAAAGTTTCCTTAAGTTTATTTGTGTAATTGCATCAAATAAAAAATTTCAAAATGACCATTATGTAAAAGATCTGTTTTATTTTCAATTTAGTAATACTAAATGATATTCTGACTAACGTTATTATAACGCTTAGAATGTTAAAAATAGAATTTTTTCAATTAAATTTTTCAGTTTAAATAAAAAAGTTAGTTTGAGAAATCAGTGTCTCCGAATCGATGAAGATTCATGTAAAACAAGTAAAAGGAAAGAAAGATAGATATATTATGCTTTTTGAAAATGTGTTGAATTTATTAAGAAATATTTCAAAGTTTATATACCGAAAGAATATAATATTGAAAGCCAAAAAGGTAGTAAGTACAGTCCCAAAAGTGTTCAAAGTATTTCTAAAGCAGCTATTAATAAAGCCGGAATAAAAAAGAAGACAACTGTTAACACATTGCGCCATAGTTTTGCCACACATTTATTAGACGATGGAACTGACAAACGCTACATACAAGAACTACTTGGGCATAAAAGATTAGAAACAACTCAAATTTATACTCATGTATCTTATTACTGTATTAATAAAATTAAAAGTCTGCAGATAAGTTAGAAAATTAAATATTCTCATAATCAGTAATGATTCTATCTATTAACTCGTTTTTTTTCTGATTAACAGTTTGTCTTTTGGGATCTTCTTCAAACCAGTCAATTGTTCTCTTTATTCCATCTGCATAAGAAATAGTTGCTTCAAAGCTTAGTACAATTCCAATAGTTGAACCTGGTGCAATAGACAGACTAATGAAGTCCCATGGCCGGGTAATGTTAGGGAGCTGCAAAATGTTGTTGAGAGAGCATTAATTCTAAATCCTAAAGGTCCAATTTCATTCAGACACCTAAAAGTATTAGATAAAGCAAAAACCAGTCAGGAAGATTTAGAGTTATCGGATGTCTATAATTTGGATGAGATAAATTTGAGACATATAAAAAAAGTTCTTCAAATTACTAATGGTAAGATCCACGGCAGTGGAGGTTCTGCAGAGTTAATGGGTATAAATCCCAACACATTAAGAAATAAAATGAACAAACTAGGTATAGATTATAAGAATAAGTAGATTGGGGAAGAAGAGTGTTGCGATTGGTATAAGAGCAGTAGTGCATTAATATGCAGTTGCAATTCAGAAAGCAAGATACTTAACTAAAATAAAATAGCGGTTCAGGTTAACTCCCAAACCGCCATTACTTATATACATTATTGTAAGTATTTTTATTTCAGTTCTTTCAATAAAGTTTCAGCTGCTAGCTTTCCTAATTCATTAGAAGCTAAAGGACTTGCTCCAGTGATTAATTTTCTATCCAAACAAACGGTTTTGTCTGACTTGGTATTTACAATATTAGCTCCTAAGCTCTTTAGTTTTTCACTTAATCCCCAAGGCATCTGACCAGGTAAATAGCCAATCTTTGGTGTCATTTTATCTACCGAATCAGGGAATACGGCCATTTTGTATCCTTCATAAAGAAATTCCTGATCATTAAGTGTGGTTGTTAATAACGAACCTGGTCCGTGGCAAAGAGTAATCGTAAATAAATCGTTTTCATGAGCCCAGTTCAATATTTTTCCAACGTTTTTGTCTTCTGGAATACCTAACATAGCTCCATGACCACCAGGTACAAATACTGCGGCAAAAGATGCTGATTCTGTTAATGATGTATCAATAAAGTCTTGTAATTTTTTCGGTTGCTCGAAACTTGACTTGTATTCATTGTAAATAGCTTTTACAAAATCATCTTGTTCCGGAAAGGCCCACATTTCAAAAACTACCGACTTTCCAGTTGGTGTGGCTATTTCAAAATCAAAACCTGCATTCTTAAGATGTAGCATAGGCAACAGGGCTTCTACTGGATGGTTTCCTGTAGAAAACAATTTGCCATTCTGCATTTTCATGTTTTTTTGTTCGGTGAAAATCACCAAAATTTTCGACTTATTTCCTTGGTATTTCGAGTATGAAATATTTTCAAAATCAGTTGTGTTAACCGTTCCTAACTTTAAAGCAAGTTTTGAAGGACTATAAGATCCGTCTGACTCTATTTTTGGTGCAATTCCTAATATTCTTTTTAGCATATCCCTATTCTTTTAATTTTTTTTAAAGGTTTTACTTAATTAATCTTAATAACTATTTTTCCTTTTGCTCTTCCCGATGCAAGGTGTAAAAATGCCTCGATACTTTCAGAGAAGGGATAAACTTTATCGATGATTGGTTTAATTTTTTCATCTTCGATCAATAATTTAATTTCAGCTAAGTGTGCTCCATTCGGGTGCATGAAAATAAATTTATAAGAAGCGTCTTTACCACTTATTAGTTTAGATAATTCTTCTGGTAATTTGTAGTCAGCCATCCCGAACATTTTAGCAGACTCTTCATCTAAAGGACCAGCAACACTAATTACTTTCCCACCTTGCTTAATAACCTCGAAAGCTTCCAAAGAATAGTTTTTCCCAAGTGTATCAAACACGATATCTGCATCTGTTACGATGGTTTTATAGTCCTCTTTTTTGTAGTCAATTACTCTGTCTGCTCCAAGCTCTTTAACCCAATTTACATTGTCTGTACTGGTGGTTGTGTAAACATAGGCTCCTTTAGCTTTGGCATACTGAATAGCAAAACTACCAACACCTCCAGATCCAGCGTGAATAAGCACTTTGTCATTTTCCTTTATTCCAGCGTATTCCAAAGATTGTAAAGCGGTAAGTCCTGCTAATGGCAAACTTGCAGCCTCTTCAAAAGTGATGTTTCCAGGTTTTTTTGATACTGCAATATTATTTACAGCGACATATTCTGCTATTGTACCCATTTGTTCTTGAGGTACTCTAGAATAAACCAAGTCTCCAATTTCAAAATTGCTTATGTCATCTCCTTTTTCAACTACTATTCCACTAACATCGTAAGCTAAGGTGCTCGGAAGTGGAATAGGAAGAATGCCTTGTAGATTTCCTAGAATAATGCTCTTGTCTATTGGATTGATTGCGGCAGCCTTAATTTCAATAATGACATCATTGGCTTGAACAATCGGCTTGCTAACTTCATTATAGGCCAAGCTATCTTTAATCTCACCGTATTTTACTAATTGTAATGCTTTCATTTTTGTGTCTCCAAATTTTTCTCTAATAATTAGACACAATATAAAACAGTGATTTTGAATAAAAATTGACCTATGGTAAGAAAGCTATTATTTTGCTTTTTCAACTCTGATGCGGCTCAAGCTTTCTTGCGTGATACCTAAATAAGAAGCTATGTGATAATTGCGAGTAAACTGCTCTGTATCGGGGTATTGCTCTAAAAATAAATCATATCTTTCCGAAGCAGATAATTGTAATTGATTTAAAATTCTTTTTTGCAGACTTACCACATGACGCTCTAAAATATATCTTTGAAAGGGTTCGAATTCAGGGAATAGTGTAAGTATCCCATCAAGCTCTTTAACGTTAAACTCAATGACGGTTGATTCGGTAAGACATTCTACTGTTAACGTAGCGTATTCATTATTGTGAATAGCAATATAATCACTTATCCACCAATTTTTTATAGCAAATAGTAAGGTATGCTCTTTCCCGTTTTTATCGGCACAGTATGATCTCAGACATCCATCTTCCACAAAATATACTTTGTTTACAGTTTGTCCTTCCCTGATTAAGATTGATCCTTTAGAAACAGTCATTTTTTTAGAAATAGACTTAAAGTATTCTTCAGCTTCTGAGCTTAGATTTATACTGCCTTTTATTTTTTTTATTAATTCTTTCAAACCTTAATAATGTGTTTATTATGAATATAGGGAAAATTTATAATTCGTTTATCTGGTGTAAATATACATTAAGTATGAATAAACAAGAAATTAGAAACAACTCAAATTTATACTCCAGTATCTTCTTGCTCCATTAATAAAATAATATTCCGGCAGCTAAGCTAGAAATTTAAATATTCTCATAATCAGAAATAATTCTATCTATTAACTCGTTTGTATTCTGATTAACAGTTTGCCTTTCGGGATCTTCTTCAAACCAGTCAATTGTTTTCTTTATTCCATCTGCATAAGAAATAGTTGCTTCAAATCTTGGCACATACTTTTTAATTTTCAAGTTATCAAATATTACACTGTGAGCTTTATCGCCCCATAAACTTTCTTTTAAGTGAGCATCATATTTGGCTAAAAAATCGGTTGGGATATGAATTATGTTTGCGGTCTTCCCAACAGCATTTGCAGTTGCTTCATAAATCTGATTCCATGTCAACACTTCATCAGATGTAATATGAAATGCTTCTCCAATTGCAGAATTGTTTCCTAAGAGTCCAATAAAACCTTTTGCAAAATCTTGAGCATGCATAATTGTCCATAAAGCTGTGCCATCACCATGAACTATTACTTTCTGTCCATTTTTCATTCTATTAATTGTAGTGTATTCTGTCCAGGCCCCAATTGGTAAAGGTATAACTGTATCGTAAGTTAAAGAGGGTCTTACAATAGTAATTGGAAATTTATGAGTCTTGTATGCATTATTTAATGTTTCCTCACATTTAATTTTGTCTCTAGAATATTGCCAAAATGGATTTTTAAGTGGAGTTGATTCTGTAATAAAAGGTGAACTGGGTGGTTTTTCGTAGGCAGATGCCGAGCTTATAAAAATATATTGCTTCGTTTTTCCTTCGAATAATTTTAAGTCATTCTCAATATCATCTTTAGTAAACGCAATCCAATTAACAACAACATCCCAGTCATGGCTGCGGAGGGCAAAGTCAGTTTCGGTGAAATTTGATATATCGGCAATAATTTCATTACATCCGTTTATTAAACCCTTTTTATTCCCTCTATTAAGTAAATAAAGATCAATTCCATTTTTTATACACAATTTGCTTACTTCCGTACTTATATTGCCGGTTCCGCCAATGAATAATACTTTCATTATTAAACTCCAGATAAAATTATAATAGCAATATTAATATAACGGATTTGAATGTTGTAATTAAAATTCTATTTAGTAGTTATGAATAATTTGTCATTCTGAGGAGTAAGTAAGCATAGAGACGACGCGCGAAAATGTAAAAAAAAAAAGATTTCTCACATACGTTCGAAATGACAGGCGTGTGTTTATTTTTATAGCTCAGAGGGCTCTATTTATTTTTTTTTCAAATAATTTACTTAAAATGTAAAATGTTTTTATGAATAATTAATTTCACAAAGAATAAATATTGGAAAGTTTGAAAAATATGTCATTTCGATTCCGATGTTTTTTATCGGGAGAGAAATCTTGGTTGTATATAAATTTGTAAGATTCTCACGCCTGCCTGCCGGTAGGCAAGTCACTCCACTCTTCAGAATGACAGTTCTTTTAATTATTATTGAAGTCCCGATATAAAAGAAATAAATTAATTAGATATATTGGATTTTAATTTTGCGAAAAATTGGAACAATAAATGCATAGACCTGAAAACTTAATACTGGTCATATTTGGTGCATCGGGTGACTTATCAAAAAGAAAACTTATCCCTGCTCTAATAGATTTGTATAATCAAAAATTGATGCCTGAAAGTTTTGCTATTCTTGGAGTTAGCAGAACAAAGTATTCAGATGAGACTTTCAGAGAGAAAATGATTGAAAGTATTAAGCAATTTAATCAAAACTCCGATCTTGATGATAAAGTAATAAATAGTTTTTCACAGAACTTATATTACCAACCAATTGATACTGTTAACACGAGCGATTATGCTCAAATTAAAAATCGATTGGATGAGTTAGATCGTAAATTAAACACAAATGGCAATTTCATATTTTATTTATCGACTCCACCAAGTTTGTATGAGATTATTCCCAAAAATCTTGCACAACATGGGTTGAATACAGATGAAATAGGTTGGAGACGATTAATAATTGAAAAACCGTTTGGCTACAACCTGAACTCAGCTATTGATCTAAATAAAAAATTGCTAGAAGATTATGAAGAAGACCAACTCTATAGGATTGACCATTATTTAGGAAAAGAGACAGTTCAGAATCTACTAGTTACCAGGTTTTCAAACGGTATTTACGAACCATTGTGGAATCGAAATTTTATTGATCATGTTGAAATTACATCTTCAGAAAGTCTTGGAGTTGGAAGCAGAGGTGGTTATTATGATAAATCAGGTGCTCTGAGAGATATGCTTCAAAATCATCTTTTGCAGATGGTGGGGTTAGTTGCAATGGAACCTCCTTCTTCTCTTGACTCAAGAGCAATTAGAAATGAAACGTTAAAAGTTTTTCAATCCTTAAGACCGATAAAGAAGGAAGATGTAAAATCAATGGCTATTAGAGGGCAGTATGTGACTTCTAAAATTAAAGGGAAAGAAGTTCCTGGTTATCGCGAGGAAATTGGGGTAGACTCAAATTCAAAGACTGAAACCTATGCAGCCATAAAATTCTATATTGATAATTGGAGATGGGGAGGCGTGCCTTTCTATATCAGAACAGGAAAACGTCTACCGACGAAGGTTACGGAAATAGTGATTCATTTTAAGCAAACTCCCCACTATTTGTTTACTAAAAAAAATGGCTCTGAAGCCTGCAATCAATTGATAATTAGAATTCAACCCGATGAAGGTATATTATTAAAATTTGGAATGAAAGTTCCCGGTGCAGGATTTAATGTTCATAATGTAAATATGGATTTTCACTATAGCGATCTATCAGATGTAAAATTACCGACTGCATATGAAAGACTATTGCTTGACGCGATGCTTGGTGACTCAACCTTATATGCAAGAGGAGATGCAGTTGAAGAAGCCTGGAAATTTATTGCGCCAATTCAACATGCCTGGGAAAATGATGAATCAATTAAAGTATATGGCTACCCAGCAGGAACCTGGGGTCCAGAAACTGCTGATGACCTTATTGAGAAAAATAATACCACATGGCGTTACCCATGCAAAAATTTAGCCGATGATGGGTTATATTGTGAATTGTAAGAAAATTATTACTTATTAGAATATTGTCATTCCGGTTTCGTCTAATGACGAATACCGGAATCTATAATTTTTATCCAAACAAAAAGAACTATAATTAAAATGATTAATATTTGTACTACACCTAAAAAGACTGTCGACAAATTTGCTGAACAATTAGAGCAAATGATTAACAAAACTGTTTCTCAAAAAAAATATTTTTACTTAGCTCTTTCAGGGGGAAGTACTCCTCAACTTTTATTCAAAGTTTTAAAAATTAAGTATCTGCAAAAAATTGATTGGTCGTATGTACACATTTTTTGGGGTGATGAGCGATGTGTTAAGCCCGAAAGTTCTGAAAGTAATTATGGTATGGCATTTAGATTATTTTTAAGTTATACAAATATTCCTAAGAAAAATGTTCATCGTATTCATGGTGAGCATGATCCAAAGATTGAGGCAAGGAGATATTCCGGAGAACTCTTTATGAATACCCCAACACATAAAAATGTGCCAAAATTTAATTTAATAATCTTGGGATTAGGATCTGATGGACACACAGCATCAATATTTCCTAATCAGATGCAATTCTTAGAATCGGAAAACCTTTGCGAAGTTGCAGTCCACCCAGATACTAAACAGAAGAGAATAACTATAACCGGAAATGTTATTAACAATGCGGAAAATATTTCATTTCTCATTACTGGAGATGAAAAATCTGATGTTGTATCAGATATAATTAATAAGACAAACGATTTTAGAAAATACCCTGCTTCATATATTAATTCAAAAAATGGTAAATTATCGTGGTATTTAGATAAAGAAGCGGGTAAGCTGATTTAATAATTGATCAAGGAGATGTTATGAAAAAAATAAATTTAAAATTCTATATCGTATTACTATTTAGCGTTTTAATAATTTCATGTAGTGATGATAAAAAATCTTCTACAGAACCAGATCTTGATATTGACCCGGCAATGGTTGGTACCTGGGATCTAACAAAAATAACTTCAGCAACGTTTGGTGAATTTACTCCGGCACAATTGGGATTATCATTTACCTCAACATTTAATAGCGATGGCACATTTGAATCAACTACAATAGACGTAGATGGCACTGTGGTTGATACTGGAACTTGGGGATCATCAGGCGGAGTTCTTACAATTAATATTGAAGGAGAGGATCCAGAAAATTCGTTTTATACAATTGAAGGAAATATTGCAACGCTAGATTCAACTGTACCATTTCAAGGAGTAGATATACCGGCTACTTTGGAGTTTACAAAAAGGATGTAGATTAGAAAATAAATTCTACATTTAATGAATAATTTCTAATTGGAGAAATATTCCCGATTAGTTCGACATAGTTATAATTCAGCAGATTATTAGCGTTTAGAAATAGTCTGCATGGAATATTGTAGGTAAAAAGACTCGCACCTATTCTAGTATCTAAAACGTAGATTTCTACTCTTTTGTCACCATCAGGAACTGTTCCCAAATCTACAAGCTCATCATCTATTTTTTCAACCCGACTTAAATATCGGAAATCAATTCCAAGTTCTATAATATCATGTTTAAAATTAACTCCGGCAATAGCTGTATGTCTTGGTCTATATTTTAATGCTACATCTTCATTTATATCTCTAGCCCATAAATACGTGTAGCTTAAATTAAAAGATAAATTCTGAGAAAAGAGAGAAGTTACCGTACTTAGGTCGAAACCTTGTATTCGGGCTCGTGTTAAGTTATTAAAAAAGGCCTCTCCATTGAAGGGATCAAAATCAATTTCAATCATATCAAAATACTCATTGTTGAATACTGCAAAATCAAAAGAAACAGTATTATAAAAATTATGATTAAGACCAACCTCAAATGAATAACTGGTTTCTGATTTTAATATTGGATTCGGTTTTACTGTTAATCCACTGATTGTTGTAGATGTAAAAGCTTCTGCTAAACTCGGAGCTCTAAAACCCTTACCAAAAGAAGCACGTAGATAGGTGTTATCATCTAATTTGTAATTTATTCCAAATTTTGGGGAAATGGAATTTTCACCGTCTAATTCAGTCAGTTTGCTGTTATCATATCGTATACCAAAAGATAAATTAAGAGGGTCAATAATGTTGTAATCGAGTTGGGAAAACAATCCAATTACATTTGCATGTCTATCCCCAAATATGTTTGAAGCAACATCATTATACTGAAACTCTGTACCGCTAATAAGATTAGCTTTACTCGATATACTGTAATTTGCTCTTATTTCAGATCTATAAAGCCTGCTTGAAGATTTATTATTACTTTCCGTTTGATCACTCCAATAACTTATATATACACTTGGAATAAATGTAATTGAGAAATTATCATTTAATATATGATTGAAGTTCATCCCCAGAATTGTTCGATCTGATTTTATTAAATCCCCTAAATCACTATCTATAGGTATTAAAGCATTTTGCAGGTCTTTCCAGTTAATAAAAGTTTTTCTTTTTCTAGTATAACCCGTTCCCATAAAAGAGAGTGATGTGGATTCTGAGAAATGATAGTTTGCTTTAAGAAATGCTGAGTATCTTAATTGGTTATCATTTTTTCTGTAACTCATGTCTTCCAGTCTTGATACTGATGCTGATAAATTTAACTTGCCCATAGATCTTGAATGAGAAAATGATTGACTATTATACGATAACGTATTTTCAGTCCATTGCCAGTCGTTAAATGAAGGATTATCATATAAGCCTCCATGTATTTTAAAATATGAAACAGGGTTTGATGTAATCTCTTTTGATATAATGTTAATCACACCGCCAATTGCTGATGAGCCATATAATGAACTTGAGGCACCTTTTAATATCTCCACTCTCTCAATTTCAGAGATTGGAATTAACTCCCAAATAATTTCACCGGTATCAGGAGTGTATATTGGAATGCCATCCAAGGCAACTAAAACTCTTGTCCCAGCCCCTCTGCTATATCCACTTGAACCACGTATACTAATTTGATCAAGAGTCATTGTTACGCCTGGGACATACCTAAATGCGTCATCAATTTTCTGATAACCCTTTTCAGAAAATATCTTGGAATCAATAACATATGCACTCGCCGCTACTTCTCTTAAATCCTGAGAATATTTATTTGCTGTAATTATTAATTGATCATACTGATAGCTTGTTGGTTCTAATTGAAAATTAATTTCTGTTTTATTTTTATTAATGCCAATAATTTCTGAACTAGCAATTGCATACCCAATGACACTTGCAGAAATTTTATAGTTCCCAGTTGGTAGGTTAATAATTCTGTAGATCCCTTTTGAGTCGGTAGCTGTGCCTAATAAAGTGTTTTCTATAGTAATATTTGCGCCGATAATTGACTGACCATTTTCGTCAGTCACATGACCATATACTTCTCCTTTTTGTGCACTAATAATGGACACAAATAATGAAAATAATATGATTACTAATTTATTCATCAATTAACTAGTCCGTTTTTTTTTCGTATTCTAATAATTTATCAATGATATTAAAATTTGCTGTTCCCCCAGGCGGTTGAGGAGGTGGATTATTAAAATCACAGTGGATATTTAGGCTGTCAACAAATTCGGATTGGGGTATTGTTATTCTGCTTGGTTGTGTTGTATTGTTGCCAGACATATATATTCCTGCCACAGTCCAATCATCTCTATTTAGACTTAGAGTATCCCTTTTTGATTGAGCGACAGCAAGGTAAGAATATTCTCCAGGCTCAATTGCTGATATCAACGAAATGTCATTTGTAGAGTAATGATATACTTGAGTTCCGGTAGGTATATTATCACTTACATATTTTAGATTGAACACATTAAAATCAGTTACAGAAAGGAGAGGATCTTTAAATAGAATAACATGTGTTTCCTTAACTTCATTATTCCATTCACCGCTAAAAGTTATTGTTCCTCCAAAACCGACTTGTTCTTCCGCAAGGTCTGGAGAAAGTCCTTTGTCGCAAGAAATTAATAATAAACTTAAAAATAAAATTATTATTCCTATTGCTCTCATGTGCGTAAGATAACAAGCGTGTGACAAATAAACAATATTCAAGATTATGATAGTTGAAAAGTTAAAGTTGATTAAAACTCTTTAATACTCGTAATGCTCTTAGAGTATTCCAACGACTAGGTTGTCCACCTTTTTCCATTTCGAAGTGTAACTTCCCTGGATGTTTTGCCTGCAAAGGCCATAAACCATTTGCTTTTTTCTTAGAAGTCAATAAATCTAGAGCATCATCCATTCTGTGATCATATTTAACTTGAGCATATTGAAAATAATCTAAGCACTTCAGTATATCATACTTCCATCTTGATGGATAGGGAAGTCTAGTAAAATTAGTATTGATAACTTCACCAGTTTTATCTGATTTATACAATTTATGCTGAAGTATAAATTCTATACTCTCTTTTTCAATTTTAGTAAGTTCCCTTGCTCTGTAGGAATAACCATTTTTTTTATATTCACAAATCCCTTCTATTATTGAGAGAGTTGTATGAAGCGAACTGTGTACAGTACCTTTCTTTGTCGATTGACAATTAAATCCTCCATCGTTCATTTGGTTTTCAATAATATAATCAACTATTGATTGCAGATTTTTTTCATCTGACTTAAAGTAACTTGCATAATTTAGAACCATTCCATTAATGCAAATATCTTTATTAACAATCATTTCATATTTTTTCTCGAAGCCAAAATTCATTTCATTTTTTAGAATCGAATTAATAGTTTTTTGTATAGTTTTTACGGTAGGGGAAATGGAAAGATTTTTCAAATCGAGGAGTGTGTAATGAGTGGAAGTCCATTTGGGCTGATAAAAAGACATGCCCCAGTGACCATTATTATTTTGAAGTGATAGAAGTTTTGCTCCCCAGCCTTCTGTTGAAATTTTTTTTTGTAATTGAGACTTGGTCTTTCCCAACAAATCTCTATAAACTTGGTATTGAATTGAGGGATCGCTATCTAATAACCAATTGATAATATTTTCATCAATCATAATAATAACCTAACTGGCAATTAATGTTAATTATTTATATTCAACGATGATAATTTTTGGTTCAACAGAATTAGCTCTTTTACTAATCTGAAAAAATAGAGTATAATATATTATAACAAAGAATAATGCAGAAAGGAAAGAATATATTTCTGGGAAATCGGTATTGACTAAGACTTTAGTCCCGGCAAAAATCGTAAAAATTATAATTAACAATGGGTAAAAATAAAGATTAAGTGTTGCAAAAAGTATGTTTTTCCCGGAAATTGAAACTGAAACCTTATCACCTATTTTGTACTTGTTCTGGCTATTTATTTTTAGAATTTTTGTTGATTCTTTATTCGGACTGCAAAATATTTTAGCCGAACACTCTTCACAATTGTCATTCAACAATAATTCAACCTCAACAAAACCGTTTTCTGAGGCTAATACTTTGCCATGTTCAACTAATTCTTCTTTCATAATACGTTCCTGAATAACTCTAAATAATTATACCAGTTCAGGTGTTGTGTTAATTTACAATTTCGGTTACTTCATCAGAGCGCAATTTCCCTAAAGCTCCGGTTCTACACTTTTCAAATGGGATTTTAGTTTCATTTAGCAATTCGTAATCTATGACGGCAAGATCATTTTCCATTACTATTCCACCTTCCGATGGTCTTGCACAAATACTGCAACCCATACAAGCAACTGAGCAGACATTTTTAGATTGTTTTGGATTATCATGATTTTTACAGAACACAAAAACATTTCTATCTTCTGGATGCATTTCTATTATATCTCTCGGACAAGCTTTTACACACATTCCACAACCGGTACAATTGGTTTCAAGTAATTCAGGTAAACCATTCTCATTCATAAAAAGAGCATCAAATGGACAAGCCTCTACGCATTCACCACCACCTAAACAACCGTAAAAACATAGCTTATCACCACCGGAGACAATATCAAGTACAGAACAATTTAATGGACCATAGTAGTCAGTTATTTTCTCAGCGGCTTCACTTATTCCACCATTACATAATATTCTGGGATATTGTTTAATTGTATCATTAGCATCAACGCCCATAATCTCAGCAAGGATTTTGGCTGTATCATTTCCTCCGACCGGACATCCAGTCACTAATGACTTTCCTTCCACCACATTTGTTGCAAAGTCATAGCAACCAGCTTTACTGCAAGCACCACAATTAGCACTAGGCAAAGCATCATTTATTTTGGCGATAAGAGGATTTTCTTCAACATGCAACTTCTTATCTGCAAAAGCTAATCCGCCTGCAAAAATAAAAGCTAATCCTCCCATTGTTGCTACGGCAATTATTAAAGTAACATCCATGCTAAACTCTTAAATAATATTTCAAAAATATTTAAATGAGAAATTGCCATTCTGAGAAGCAGAGCGATGTGAGAATCTCTTAATGCAAACTAAAAAAAAGATTTCTCTCTTCGTTCGAAATGACATGTTCTTATTTTTTGTTAAAATTATATTTTATCCTGAGATCATTCCTGAAAATCCCATAAAAGCCAAAGCTAATATTCCAGCTATAATTAAAGTTATAGGTGCTCCTTGAAATGGTTTTGGAACATCGGCTATATCTAACTCTTCTCTAATTCCCGCCATTATAGTAATTGCAAGTGTAAATCCGGCTCCTGCTCCTACGCCGTAAAAAATTCCCTCAATAAAAGTATATTCCTTCAACACAATAAATAATGCAAGACCAAGAATTGCACAATTGGTTGTAATTAAAGGAAGAAAAATGCCAAGTGCTCTGTAAAGAGGTTGACTAATTTTTTTAATAAACATTTCTACAAACTGTACAAGTGAAGCGATTACAAGAATAAACGAAACATACTCTAAAAACTCTAAATGAAATTCAACAAGAATCAAATGGTAAATTAACCAAGTGACAATTGAAGTTATTGTCATTACAAAGGTAGTAGCTAGGCCCATTGAAAAAGCTGAAGAAATTTTATTTGAAACACCTATAAAAGGGCAGATGCCAAGGAAATAGCTTAGAACAAAATTATTTACTATAGCTGCTGAGAAAAATATTAAAAATAATTCCATTTACTAACTCTCCTGTTGAGTCTTTAGGCTGCCTTTTGTTCTTAAATAATCTTGAACTAAAGAAGCTTGCTCAATTTTCTTTTTACGTTCAGCATATGAATTAATAAAACCCATTAACAATCCTAATGTTAAGAATGCGCCGGCAGGTAATACCATAATTAACCAAGGCTCGTAAAAATCGGGCATTACTTGAAAGCCTAAAAGTGTTCTAGAACCTAAAATTTCTCGAATTCCACCCAGAACAAAAAGTGCAAATAAAAATCCCGTTCCCATTCCCAATGCATCCATAACAGATCTTAATACTGTGTTCTTTGATGAGAAAGCTTCTTGCCTGCCTAATATTAAGCAGTTAACAACAATCAATGGAATGTAGGGTCCTAAGGATTTACTTAATTCTGGAAATTGTGCTTTCATAACCAAATCAACTATTGTAACGAATGTTGCAATAATTAAAATATATGATGCAATTCTAACTTGTGTGGGAATAAGTTTTCTAATTAAGGATACTATAAAACTAGAGAACACAAGAACAAACGTTGTGGCTAAAGCCATAGCAATTCCATTTATTGCTGAAACGGTAACTGCTAAAGTTGGGCACATTCCTAAAACTTGTTTGAATACCGGATTATTTTCCCAGAGACCTTTTATAAACTCCTTGGATAGACTCAATTTGTTGCTCATATGTACTCTTAATTTTTTATTGTCATTCCCGAATTTATACTGAGCGAGGTCGAAGTATGTTTTTATCGGGGATCTATTATAATTTTGAGATTCCGGCACAAAGGCCGGAATGACAAGTTGAATTATTTATTTTGTTTTTCCTTTAACCTTTTTATTCCATCATTAATTATTCTTACCACTGCTTTTGAAGAGATCGTTGCACCGGTTATGGCTTGTACTTCATTAGGATTTGATGCTTCAACACCTTTTACAGAAGTAATTTCCGGGTTAATGAGAAGATCTTTAAATTGATTTGTGAAAGGGGTCTCAGTAACCTTTGTTCCAAGTCCAGGAGTTTCAACTTGTTCTAGAACTATTAAGCCCAGTAAATTTGAGAGACTTTTGTTCACTCCAACTATTAGTCTAATTTTTCCTTGGAAACCATTACCTTCATATGGCAACGCGAAACCAAGAGAATTGCTACTATCATCAAATACTTCGTAGAGTTCAAAATCAACATTCTTTATCTTTTCATATTTTGTTGCATCTGATTGAACAATAAAAATTGCCTTCTCAGTTTCAGCTTTTCTATTTGCTTCAATTTTCGGGGATGCCCAACTATTTACTTCAGATAATAAAGCACCGGAGATAACACCAATAACTGTTAATGTCATCAGCATTTGAATAACTACTTTCATATTGTTTTACCAAAAGTTTTTGGTTGAGTAAATTTATTAATCAATGGGACAAATGCGTTCATTAATAATATTGAATACATAACTCCTTCCGGGAGCCCGCCAAAAAGTCTTATTAAAATTAGAACCAAAGATATACCCAGACCATAAATCCACATCCCTCTTGCTGTAAGTGGAGAGGTTACCCAATCGGTTGCCATAAAGAAAGCACCAAATAGAAAACCACCCGCAAATAGATGGAATATAGGTGTTGGATAACTTGATGCATCAAAAAGCCAAAATATTCCGCCAAATACCAGAATGCCTAAAACTGTTGATACCGGAACTCTCCAATTTACAATTCCAATAGCTATTAGAAAAACACCTCCTAGAAGAACAGCAATTGCTGAAGTTTCACCAATCGACCCAGCAACATTTCCCATAAATAGGGATTGGGTATCAGCGAAAACTGAATCAAATTTGATCGCTGATAAAGGAGTTGCAGTACTTATTCCATCAACTGCAAAGTTAGGCTGTGCCCATGTTGTCATTGGTACCGGGAATGCAGCTTGTAAAAAGGCTCTTCCTACAAGTGCCGGATTAAAAATATTATAACCGATACCACCAAATACTTCTTTCCCGACAGCAATAGATATTATTGCACCCAAAGCAGTTGAAGTGAGAGAAAAGTTTGGAGGTAATATTAATCCTAACAATAGTCCGGTTATTAATGCACTACCGTCTTTTATACTAACTTTTCTTTTTCTAATTGTCTTAATGGTAACTTCAGTCCCTACAGCGAATCCGATACTTACCAAAATAATTACAAGTTGATAATAACCAAAGAAAAGAACGGCTGTTATAACTGAAGGAATTAGCGCGATTACAACTAGCCACATTGCTTGAACTGTTGACCATCTTGAATGTACATGAGGTGAACTTGCTAGCTCTAATTTATAAGTCGGATTTTCCTTTGTTTCTGCCATATAACCTTATTTATCAAAAGAATATATTTTATAGTTTTCTAATTAGATTGGTGTTCTCGCTGCATCTTTAATACTCTTTGCTTGCCTAATCTGATCCATTGAACCAAAGGAATATTAGCCGGACAAGTATATGCACAAGTTCCACATTCCATACATACAGTGATGTTTAATTCTTCAGCTTGTTCTAGTTTATCTAGTTGAGAATATCTAGCTAGTTTGGTCGGCATTAAATTTAATGGACACGCATCAATACACTTTCCGCATTTTAGGCATGGAGTTTCAGAATGTTCATTTATTTCTTCTTTCGTTAAAACTAATATTCCGGAAGTCGCTTTCATTATTGGGGCAGAGAAATCATATTGTGTAATTCCCATCATTGGTCCGCCCACAACTACTTTTGCGGCATCTTCCTTTACTCCGCCACAATAATCCAAAACATCTGATAAAGGAGTACCTACTGGAACATATAGATTTTTAGGTTTATTGATTCCTCTTCCCGACACAGTTAATGGAGCAGTTACTAATGGCATTCCATCAGCAATTGATTCATGGATTGCAACAGCAGTGCCAATATTTTGAATAACAACACCTATATCTAAAGGTAATTTCCCTGGTGGAACTTCTCTACCCAAAACTGCTTTTATTAGCATCTTTTCTGCACCTTGAGGGTATTTGGTCTTTACGACTTCAATATTGATATTTGGGAAATCCAGTGCGACCGATTGCATTATCTTTATTGCTTCCGGCTTGTTATCTTCAATTCCTACCGAACCATTACGTACATTTAGTGCCTTCAAAATCAAACTCAGACCAGATAACACATGGAATGGTTTTTCAATCATAAGTCTATAATCACGAGTTAAATATGGTTCACACTCACATCCGTTTAGAATTACATGATCAATAATTTTATCTTTTGGGGGAGTTAGTTTGATGAACGTTGGAAATGCCGCACCACCTTGTCCAACTATTCCAGCAATTTTAACTCTTTCACAAATTTCTTCCGCAGAAATGTTTCTAGGATCCAATTTTGGATATATAATAAATTCATTTTCTTCACTAGCATCAATTATTATTGATTCTTTTGGAATTCCAGAAGCATTTGGTTCTTTCTGAATCTGCTTAACTATACCTGAAACCGAACTATGAATTGGAGCAGATACAAATCCATCGGGTTCTGCAACCATACAGCCAGCATTTACTATATCTTTTTTAGCGACAAGTGCTTTTGCTTGTTTCCCAATGTGTTGCGAGAGAGGTAAAATAATCTGCTTGGGATTTGGCATGGTTTCTAAAGGGGAATCTTCTGTAAGATTTTTATGTTCATTAGGATGAACACCGCCTCTAAATGATTTTACTTTGTTTAATATATCCATTCTATCCAGAAAATTATTAGCGACAAAGAATCAGTTTAATTTGCATAAAACATGCCAAAGAGAGTATTAATTCAGATACAGAAAAAAATGACTTTTAGACTTATAGATCGATCTTTTGAGTGTGGTCAAGAGTGCAATCAATTTATGATTCTCAAATAATAAAAATGTTTAAGGCATTTTGAGAAAACTCAGATATGTTGTATTTGATTCTGTGATAGCACAAGTTCAAGAACTGACTCAAAAGCAGAGTACTATTATTCAATTCAATTGTTAATATGATGTGATTCTAAAGATTATTGAGCGGACTTATCGATTCTTGAAGAATATTTCTCGGAATATGGAAATACTTATTGATTTGCTCAACTATTTGATCTTTACTAATGAGCTGGGTCTTTTTAAGAAGTTCATTTTGGATTTCAATCAAAGAAAAATTTCGAATGGAAATGGAAGAGTTTAATCCATATTTTATCGCCGTTATTCTATTTAAAAAAGTTGAAGATTTTCTAAATGAATCTTCAATTACACCTTCGAATTCAGAAATTGCTCTTCCATACGGCTTTACGATATAACCATGTTTCAGCTTGTTTTCTCTATACTGTTTTAGTTCGGAATAGCCATTTACATTTTTTGGGAGCACAACATAATTATCATTTCCAAAAGAAATGTTATGGTTTTCGTTTGAATCAAGAGGAATTGGATTGAAAAAAGGGGCGCCATATCCAACGTCAGCCAGATATTTTTTATTCCCGAAGATGACAACATTTACAATGTGTACATCAGGCGCATTCATATCTGCACCGCACAACCATGCTTCAAACCCTAGATGAATTAATAATTGATTAAAATAGTAGTTGTTTGAATAACAAGTCCCGCCGAATTTATTATGCTCAATTCCTGCAAGGTAAAGATCAAAATCCGGTATTGTTCTAAGACCCTTAGTATAATAATAGTACAGTTTAGAAATATTTTCAAAAGGGATTCTAATGATGTGGGAAGTCAATAACTCAGTAAGATACTCAATGCTAGGTTTCTTTCTAGTTACATTAAGTATCTTGAGATAATGATCAAATGTTATGTTCATCTAAAACCTTAGTGAAAGACAGCTCAAGCCACCGTCTAGTTTCCTAAATTCCGAAACATCAACTTCTATAACTGAATAACCTGCATTAATGATCTTATTCATTGATTTCGGAAATCCTTTTGGGATCAATACATTATTATTAATCCAAATACAATTTGCTGAGTAACTTTCGTCAGAGCCAACTTCAATAATATTAAAATTTTGGAATTCCTCTTCCTGTAAGAATTCACCGGAAGCAACTAAATTATTATTTTCTAAGTAAGACACACCGGTTTTTAAATGTAGTACTTTCTGCAAAAAAACCGCAGATCCACTATATCCATATTTATTTAATAGTGTAATAATTTGAGCAGTGCCATCCTCATTTGTTCTTTCTGATAATCCGATGTAAAAGTGATCACCAACCATCATAATATCACCAGCCTCAACAGTCCCCGGCTGTTCTATCTCTTCGATATTTGAGTAGTATTTATCCAGGACAGTTTTAATTGCTTTAGTTTCACCGCTTCTTGATGGCGCACCGGGATTTGTAATTATCGCACATTTTGAAGTTAATAGAGCGGTATCTTCAACAAAGGTTGAATCCGGAAATTCTTCGTCAGGTGGTAAAACAGTTACTTGTAATCCGCATTTAGTTAAAACATCAATATAGATTTGATGTTGCTTGAGTGCAAGATCATAAATTGGTGTTCCTAGGTTTGCTGTAGTAATTCCGTTTATCATACTTTTAGAGGGTGTACGAACAATAGCTTTTGTGAACATGAATTTTCCAAAATTAGATGATTTGATAAGTTAAAATAGTATAAAGAATTGAAAAAAGTGGAATATTAAGAATCCCTATAATAGAAATCATTTCACCTGTCATTGCGAGTGTATGCGAAGCAATCTTTATAGATTACTTCGTCACACTGCTCCTCGTAATGACCTACATAAATTTTGTTATTTTATTTTGAAGCGGTTCCAGTTGGGAAAGAACCTAAATTTCTATCCATTGTATATGTTACATGATCAGCTGCATCAGTAGGAATCATTTTAACTAAAGGTTTTAATGTAAAAGGATTAGGACTATTATCAGGATCTGGCTCAATTGAGATAACTGCTGTTCCACCTGCTAAATTAGTTGGGAACGTTAATCCCATTGGAGCGTTTACTAAATAGTCTTCGCCTGGGAATGGAGGGCCGCCTTGTGTGCTGCTAAATGGATCAGCATCATCTACAACATCTACACTTGTAAATGTACCAGAAGTTACTGGAACACCATTAATTACTGTCCAGCCTTCATATTTCCATCCAGCAGGTAATGTCGGCAAATCCAAGCCAACTGCAGGACTTCCACTTGATAAATCAAGGAACCAGATGCCGCTATTTTCGTCAGTATCAGCTCCGTTTGTAGGAGTTGCCAAAATATATTTACCAGCACTGGTTGAAAAATCATCACCCAAAGCTGCACCATGACCGACAGAAAGAGAAGCATTACTGCCACTAAAATCTCCAGCTAGTATGTGTACATCACTTGGATTTGGGTTTGAATCAGGATTTGGTTCTATTGTTAAAATAAATGCAGTTGCCGCTGTTAGATCATCTGAATCAATTGTGAATGAAGATTCACTCAAATCTCCAGATGCGTTTACAGTAAATGTTCCGGTTGTTTTTGGAGCTCCATCTACTAAAATCCAGCCTTCGTAAATGGCGGAAGATCCTAAATCTTCGAGACCGGAAATATTTAAATTGAGTGATGAAGTAGTTGGTTCAACCGAGTTATCGTCTTCATCGCAGCCAATAAAAAAAGTTGAAAGTCCTAGTAGCAATAAGATTAATTTTTTCATTTTAGTTCTCCTTTGGTTAATTGATAATGAAATTACTTAACCAAAGTTAGACTGGTTTTATCACGAAATTATCACGTAGAGTTAAACTATTCTGAATAGAGTATAACATATCTGATTTAAGTAAGTTAGAAGACAGTCATATTCCAAAATTGAAATTATTACCTTGAAATTGTTTAACACACAAATAATTGGCATGTTTAAAATATGTATTAATTGGTTGTTTTTGATGGGCCAATATTTTACTAGTTTATTTTTACAATAAGGATAAATACAATGATTATTCTAAGTTTAGATAAAGAAAGCAAAACACCTCTTTTCAAACAGGTTATTTCCCAATTAATGGATAAGATCGACAATAATATTTTAAAACCTGGCGATAAGCTTCCTGCAACTCGAACTTTTTCAGACCAACTTGGAGTTAACAGAAGTACAATTTATAAAGCATATCAAGAACTCTGGGCTTTGGGTTACATTGAAAGTAAATCTGGTTCATACTCCTATGTGAGAAATAAAAGAATTACAGATTTTAAGGAAAAACAAAAATCAATAAACTTAATTGATTGGTCTAAAAGAACAAATCCAAATGCAGAAAAAGTATTTAATATGTTTGGTGAAATTGGTTACCCCTTTGCTGAAAAAAAACAAATATTTGAAGGAATTGATTTTGGCAGATTACACCCTGATACTAGAATTTTCCCGATAAGTGAATTCAAAAAATCTATAAGTAATGTTATTTCTCATTCAGGCAATTCAATTTTAGATTATGGAGAAACAAAAGGATATGCTCCGCTTAGAGATTATATAGCACAGCGATTAAGACTCCATGGTATTTCCATTTCATCTGATGAAATTATACTTACTAATGGGGCTCAAAATGGGATAGATCTTTTGCTAAAATTATTTGCAAAACCGTGTTCTCGAGTTTTTGTTGAATCACCAACTTACGGAATGATTATTCCAACACTTAAATTTTATGGTTGCGAGATTGTACCTATACCAATGAAAAACGATGGTGTGGATTTAGAGTTTATCAAAAAAGAATTTAAGAAAGGTTTGCCAATATTTTTCTACACAATGCCAAATTTTCATAATCCGACCGGTATTACAACTAGTCAGAAACATAGAGAAAAATTAATTGGACTTTTTGAACAATACTATATTCCAATTATTGAGGATGCCTTTGAAGAGGAGATGAAATATTTTGGCAAAGTTCCACTTCCAATCAAATCAATGGATATAAGTCAAATCGTGTTTTACATTGGCAGCTTTTCAAAAATATTGTTTCCCGGCATTCGCGTTGGTTGGATTGCAGCAAATAGGGAATGTATAAATCGCTTATCAACGTTAAAAAGATTTAGTGATATTAGTTCTGTACTACCAGTACAAGCTGCACTTGCAAATTATTGTCATCAAGGAAATTACGATCTTCATATTAAGCGTATACATAAGATCTATAGAAAAAGAATGATAATAGCAATTCAATCATTGTCAAAAATTAGTAGTAAAAATATTACTTGGATAGAACCAAATGGTGGATTTACTATTTGGATAACACTCCATAATCTTAAAACTGAATATGCTGAAATAAATAGAATTCTTAAATCACATAAAATTAGAGTTGCGCTAGGTAAAGATTTTTATCCAGATATGGAAAAAGAAAAACATATAAGAATTGCAATATCAACCTTAAATGAGGATGAAATTAAAGAAGGAATTAAAAGGCTTTTTAATGCATTAAATGAGATATATAAAAGCTAATAATTAGAATTGAATTTAAGTAAATAGAATAGTTTTATTAGAGGAATTATGGACTACAACAACCTATTATCAACAAGAACAATAAAAATTAAAGCAAGTGCAATAAGAGAACTTTTAAAAGTGGCGGCAAGTCCAGGCATGATTTCCTTGGGTGGAGGACTTCCATCTCCTGAAAGTTTTCCAATTGAAATAATTTCCGAATTAACTGAAAAAGTGTTAAGTAAATATGGTTCAACCGTCTTACAATATGATATGACAGAGGGATTCCTTCCCCTAAGAAAATCATTAATTGAATATATGAAGGATAAAGGTATCTCCGCTGAATTGGATAATATTTACATTACAAGTGGCTCTCAAGGATTTTTAGATGCCATTGGTAAATTATTGATTTCTCCAGGAGATTTTGTTGCAGTAGAAGGGCCCACATATCTTGCTGCATTGCAAGCTTTTAATGCCTATGAAGCTAATTTTTTGCAGATTGAAACTGATGATGAAGGTGTTATACCAGAATCACTAGAAAACATATTATCTAATTATCCGGTAAAATTTGTTTATGTAATTCCAACGTTTCAAAATCCCACTGGAAAAACCATTGGTTTAAATAGACGTGAAAAAATTGCTGAAATAATAGAGAGATACGATGCCCTTTTAATTGAAGATGATCCGTACAGTCCATTAAGATATAAAGGGAAAGATTTGCCAACTATCAAATCCATGATTCCAAATAATGTAATCTATGCAAGCACCTTTTCTAAAATTTTCGCACCAGGATTGAGGCTCGGTTTCTATATAGCACCAAGTGAGATTGGTAAATGGCTTGTGTTAATAAAACAGGGAGTTGATTTACATACTTCTACATTCTCTCAAGCTTTAGCAGCAGAATATTTAATTGGAGGTTATGTTCCCAAACAAGTTGAAAAAATAAAACAACTGTATGCTCCCAAATTAGAGACAATGTTGAATTCCCTTAACAATCATCTTGGCAAAGATTTTTCTTGGTCCAAACCTGAAGGTGGAATGTTTCTATGGTTAACTGGACCAGCATGGATGGATATGGAAGAAGTATATCCAAAAGCTATTGAAAAAGGTGTAGGATACGTTCCGGGAAAATTCTTTTTCCCAAATTCGGCAAATGGAATTGAAACATTAAGACTAAACTTTACAAATGCCAATAATGATCAAATAGAGTTTGCAATTAAAACATTAGCAGAAGTATTCCAACAAGAATTGACAGAAAATTAAAATATTAGGGAGTTTTTTATGAGTATGAAATTAAAATTATATCAAATCGATGCATTTACAAACAGAATATTTCAAGGTAATCCAGCGGCAGTTTTTATTATTAATGAGTGGCTATCAGATGAATTAATGCAAAAACTTGGATTAGAAAATAATCTATCAGAAACAGCTTTCGTTGTTCCCAAAGGTGATGAATACGAAATAAGATGGTTTACACCAAATTCGGAAGTTGATTTATGTGGTCATGCAACTTTGGCATCAGCACATGTACTATTTGAGCATTATAATCACCCAACTGATAAAATAATATTTCAGTCAAAATCACGCGGAAAACTTACTGTGAGGAAAAATGCTGATGCTACACTTACCTTGGATTTTCCGGTAGATATTGTAGATAAGGTTGAACAGCCAGAGAGTTTAAAAAAAGCTTTTAATATTAATCCTATTGAATACTACAAAGGAAAAACAGATTATTTGTTTATTTACTCAAAACAAGAAAACATTGAAAACTTAGAGCCAGATTTCAATTTAATACTAGCTTCTGGTGAAAGAGGTGTAATTGTATCTGCACCTGGAAATAATACAGATTTTGTATCTCGTTTTTTTGCACCTCAAGTTGGAGTGAATGAAGACCCAGTTACCGGTTCTGCCCACACTACTTTAACACCGGTTTGGAGCAATAAACTAGGAAAAACGAAATTAACTGCACGGCAACTTTCAAAAAGAGGCGGTGATTTAATATGTGAGCTTGTTGGCGATAGAGTGAAAATAACCGGCTCTGCTGTAAAATATTTAATCGGTGAAATAGAAATATAATCGAAATATCAAAATGAACGAAAAAATAACAATTAGAGAGAAGAGAGACTCAGATAACAACAAAATAATGGATATACTTAATTCATTTGTTGAAGATAGTTTTGCAGTGTATTCTAAAGAATTAGTTGCTTCAACTTTTGCTATCGATTCAACGAATGACTCAAGGGTATTCCTAGTCATTGAATCACAAGATGGAGTGATTGGTTTTGGAATGATTACACCTTATAAAAAGTATACTAATTTTAATCACACAGGGGTTTTAGCTTATTTTATTAAAGAAGGCTTTACTGGATTAGGACTTGGTTCAAAGTTATTAAAGAATCTTCTTTATGAAGGAAATAAAATTGGCATTACTAATTATTTAGCTCATATCTCCTCTCACAATAATCAGAGTTTATGCTTTCATAAAAAACATGGTTTTGAAGAGGTTGGCAGATTCAAAAATGTGTCAGTTAAATTTGGAAAATCTGTTGATATAGTTTGGGTTCAGAAAGACTTTGCTGAAATATTGGAGAAAGAATGAACAAAGGTATTCTCTTTGCTGTTAGTGCTTATATTTTCTGGGGAATTCACCCTGTTTATTGGAAGCTTCTTAAACACGTTGATTCTATCGAAATTGTTTCTCATCGTATTTTTTGGTCATTGTTTTTTTTTGCGATAATTATTTCATATAGAAAAGAATGGAAATCATTATTCAGCAAATTTAATAAATGCAATAATAAATGGATAATCATTCTCCCTGCATTCCTAATAGGTTCAAACTGGGTCACTTACATTTGGGCAGTAAACGCTGGCTATATTATTGAAACAAGTTTAGGGTATTTTATTTGTCCACTCATCAGTGTACTTCTTGGTGTTATTTTCTTAGGAGAAAAGTTAAGGTCTCTACAATGGTTCTCTGTATTCATTGCTATGCTTGGTGTTTTCTACATGACCTTTATTTATGGACAATTCCCTTGGATATCTTTGTTCCTTGCTTCAACGTGGGCTGTTTATGGTTTTCTAAGAAAAAAATCTCCACTAAGTTCTATTGAGGGATTAACATTAGAAACAACTATTTTAGCCATTCCTGTAGTATTTTATTTAACCTATTTATTGATGACAAATCAATCTTCATATACAATGAATTTATCTACAAGTCTACTTTTAATGGGCACGGGCATTACTAGTGGGCTTCCACTATTGGTATTTATTGCCGCTGCAAGATTGATAAATCTATCGTTAATAGGAATATTACAATATATATACCCAACATTAATATTTTTACTAGGAGCTTTTGTTTATAATGAACAAATGAGTGAAGCAAAATTAATTGGATTTGTTTTTATTTGGTTAGCATTAATAATTTACTCAACAGAGAGTATTATATTTAGAAACAAATTGGAGACAAGCTTTAAGCCAATTTCAAATTAATTCTTTGATAATAAAAATAATATTTTGCCAAAATTGGTCAGAAAACATGGTTGAAGTAAAATGGTTTTAGAAAGTAAAATGAAAAATCATAATAATTATATTGAAATTGTAATTTTGAAAGATTCAACCATCGATCAACCTATCATGAAGAATCGGTCGTTAGGTAAATAAAAAAGGTCTTGGAACATTTTAGCTCGGGAAAGCAAAAGAGACTGCTCTAAACATGAATCTGATTCCATTATGTGGTTGTGATATTGATAATCTGGGATCGATAAAATCAATTAATAAAAATGGATTTAGAAATATGAACCAAATGTTATTGGTTAGACTTTAGAGAGAATTTCTTTTATAACAAAATAAAGCTTAAGTTTGATCGAAATGAATTATACATACATAATAATACTGGTTGTTTTTGTTGGCTTTTTATTGTTCAGGAAAATTTATAAGAATAAGTTTGGTTGGATTGAGCCAAGTGATCCATTCCCAGTACAATGGAGAGTTATACTGTCGGGTAGTGTAGCATATTATAATACTTTATCCAAAGAAGAGAAAAATTTATTTGAATATAAAGTTCAAGAGTTTCTCTTAAATTGCAGAATTACCGGAATTCAAACACAAATTGATACCACAGACAAACTCCTTGTAGCTTCAAGTGCGGTAATACCAATATTAAAGTTTAGTGAATGGAGGTATACAAACCTAAATGAAGTATTAATATACCCGTCACTCTTCAGTGAAGATTTTAAGACAGAGGGTTCGGGCAGACGAATTGCCGGAATGGTGGGGAATGGTTATATGGAAGGCATGATGATTCTTTCTAAACATGCATTAAGACTTGGTTTCGCAAATGAATCAGATAAGAAGAATACCGCAATTCATGAGTTTGTACACTTGATAGATAAAACAGATGGATCAATAGACGGCATTCCTGAACTACTGTTGGAAAAGCAATATACAATACCGTGGATAGATCTTATCAACAAAAAAATTGATGAAATTTATAAAAATAAATCAGACATCAATCCTTATGGCGGTACAAATAAGGCAGAATTTTTTTCAGTTGTAAGTGAATATTTTTTTGAACGACCAAAATTACTAGCTAAGAAACATCCAGAATTATATGACTTACTTGAACAAATATTTAAACAAAAAATGAAATCAAAAAGCTTGAACCTAAAAAAAATAAGAATATCAAGAAATACACCTTGTCCCTGTAATAGTGGCATTAAATTTAAAAAATGCTGCGGAAGTGTGCATTACAATTGATAGCAAATTTTAAAAGAATTACGTGAATTGATTTATTTTTAGCCTCTTCGATTTATAAACCGGAATATCAAAAGAAAAAGTAGTTCCTTTGTTTGGTGTACTTGTGGTATTAATATCAACACCATGGACTTCTAGAATCTTTTTAACTATTGCCAATCCTAAACCTAAACCTTTAGATTTTTTCTCACTACCCTGATTAAATCTATCGTAAATGTGTTCAATTTCATCCTTACTAATACCAACACCACTATCAGAGATTTTTATTTTTATATTTTTTTGCTCTTTTTTAAGTTGGACCAATATTGTTCCACCTTTTGGCGTAAACTTTATAGCATTATCTATTAAATTTTGAAATACTCTTTCTATCATTCCAATATCGGCATACGCTAATGGCAAATCTTGCGGTGAATCTAAATTGAGATTAATATTTTTAGATTCAGCCAGTATTAAATTTTTATGTCTAATATCCTGAGCAAGTTCGGAAAGTTGAAAAGCTTCTAAGTTAGGTTTGGTTTCTCTTGCTTCAAGTTTAGAAAGTTCAAAAAGCTCTTCAACTAATTTTTTGAGTCGCTGAGTACTGTTCATAATTGTTTTAAGGTGTTCTGTTCTTTCAGCTTCACTCATGGTTTCACTTTTCATGAGAATAGTTTCACTATAACCATGAATTGTAGCAAGAGGCGTACGCAAATCATGTGAAACATTTGCCACAAGTTCACGCCGTAAATTATCCATTGTCTTTAAGTCTTGCATATTTTGAACTATAGTATCAGCCATTTCATTAAAGGAGTTTGAAAATTCCTTTAATTCACCCGTTTGTTTAAAATTAATTCTGGCATCAAGATCTCCATTTTTAAATTGACGGATTACTCCAACCATCTTTCTAAGATTTTTTGTGATCAGAACTAATGAGATAAATGTAATAATTATTGCTGCTATAAGGGTAATAGATGTTGAGCGAACTGCAAGTCTTAGCATAAAACTACCAAATACAAATTGAGCCGCATTATTAAATTCCTCTCCGCTAATTACAATATATAGATAACCTCTCAGTATATCGCCTTCAAACACTTCAGCGGCTGTAAATGTTGTATGCCCTTTGGGGTCCCTTGGGTTGTTCCCCATTATAAATTCTTTCCCCTCATCTTCTACAAACTTTTTAATGGGTTCTAAATCGACTGACTTCATAATTATCTTTTTCTCTGGTGCAAAATATGTTATAATTTTTCCATCAGTATCTAATAGGTAAACTTCTAGACTTGGATTAATTACCATTATTTCATGGAATAAATATTTCAACACTTCCTCATCGGTTTCGCCATTTGTGAAGAAATTATTTTCATCCACAATATGAGGTGCAATTTGAGAACCCATTTTTTGAACAGTTTCTTGGTAATACATTTCTGCGGTCCATACAGCTATATATAGATAAACTGCTGATAAAATTGCTAGAATCAATAAAAAGGTTGATCCAATTTTCCAAGTAAGACTATTAAAAAAGATTTTCATTTTATTTTTCATGATGTTTACTCAAAATATTTTTTTATAATTTATTTATCTTCATGCAGAAACCTTTAACAATCTAAGGATCAAACTAGTTTAAATCAAAACTCTTCATTTGGGAACAGATCCAAATTAAGCATACCGCCTCCGGATAAACCGGAGAGACAAGAATATCAAGGTGTCATCCTCGCTTGTCGAGGATCAGACACCACAGTTTCTAAGCGATTAAGAAGTTATCAAGAATCAGATACCGACATATTCATATATTCACTCTTAATCTTAGAATATAGATCAACTAGATTTGGATTTTTTCCTTGATCAAAGCTAATTTGTCTTCTCTTCCCATATTCTTTATTTGTTTTTCTCTTATAATGGCCGACATGCTATCGTTTAAAATCTCAAAATAAATTAATTTGTACAACTTGTACCTAGTGGCAAAGCTGCCTGGATTTAATCCGAACCTATGTTCATTAACTCTTCTGATAAGATTGCTTGTCATACCAGTATATAATGTAGGTCTATCATTGGCCATTATGTATACTGCAAAGGATTTCATTATTACTTAGTTCATATAATTATAAAATATACTAGTGCTTCAGACTCCGGACAAGCCGGAGTGACAGATTGTAAAGGTGTCATCCTCGCGAAAGCATGAATCCATATTTTTTAATTAGATTCCAATTGAAACATTCATGAATGACAGGTTAATTCCAAATGTTAACTCAATCTTCAAATGAATCATTAAACCAATATCCTACACCCCAAGAAGTACGTATAAATTTAGGATTGGAAAGATCGTCCTCAATTTTTGTTCGCAATCTGTTTATATGAGAATTAACAGTGTGCTCATATCCGTTATACTGATATCCCCAAACTGTGTTTAATAATTGTTCTCTTGTATAAGTTCTTCCAGGGTGTGTTGCCATAAGCTGCAATAAATCAAACTCTTTTTGAGTCAACTCTATTCGATCACCGTTTAAAATTACTCTTCGCTTCTGTACATCAATTTTTAGATCACCAACATTAATAATTACATTATCAACATCTGTTTTTTGTACTGCATCAATTCTACGGAAGATTGCTTTTACGCGAGCAATAAATTCTCTTATACTGAAAGGCTTTGTCAAATAATCATCAGCTCCAATTTCAAGACCTAGCACCTTATCAAATTCTTCAGATTTTGCAGTTAGCATAAGAATTGGCACATAAATTTCTCTTTTTCTTACTTCCTTGCATATTTCCATTCCGTCTAAACTTGGAAGCATAATGTCTAAGACTATTAAATCAAACTGTTCATTTAATGCAATATCCAAACCGACTTTTCCATCATTTGCCTTAGTCACTTCGCAATTCAAATCAGTTAAATGAATCTCTAAGAGTTCGGAAATCTCTTTTTCGTCTTCAACGACTAATACTTTTCTCATTGTAATAACCTAATTTTTAGTACAAATTTAAGATTAATATATCACATAAATATCACAGAGAGTAAACAATTATAAATTTCAGATGTGTTTATACAAAATCAGATTTCGTATCTTTATTATAAGTAATTGTCACTTTATATAATTTACGCAATATTAAACCGAATTAAGAGAATATTGAAATGAAGCATGTTATTATTGTTGGGGGAGGATTTGCAGGACTTAACGCAGCTAAAGTCTTGGGCAAATCGAACAAAGTTAAAGTTACATTAATTGATAAGAAAAATCATCATCTTTTTCAACCGTTATTATATCAAGTTGCTATGGCGGCATTATCACCTGCAGAAATAGCTGCTCCAATAAGAGGATTATTATCTAAATATAAAAACGTAAATGTTATACAAGGAGAAGTAGAGAAAATAGATTTAGGTAGCGAGATGATCGAAACAAATTCAGTGAGACTTAAATATGATTATTTGATTTTAGCATGCGGTACACAGCATTCATACTTTGGTAATGAACAATGGGAGGAGTTTTCTCCCGGATTGAAAACAATTGAGCAAGCAACAGAAATTAGAAGAAGAGTTTTATTGGCGTTTGAAAAGGCAGAAATTGAAAATGATACTGAAAAGAAAAAAGAACTTTTATCATTTGTGATTGTAGGCGGAGGTCCGACGGGAGTTGAACTAGCCGGTGCAGTTGGTGAAATGAGTCGATTTACATTATCAAAAGATTTTCGGAATATTGACCCAAAACTAACACGAATAATTCTTATTGAAGCAGGAGCAAGAATTCTTCCAATGTATTCGGAAAAACTTTCAAGCAGAGCAACAAGGGATTTGGAAAAACTTGGCGTTCAAGTATGGACTTCAAGTAAAGTTACTAATGTTGACGCGAATGGTGTAGATGTTGGACAAGAAAGATTAAATGCAAAAACAGTCTTATGGGCAGCAGGAGTCCAAGCATCAAAATTAAATTATAAACTTGGCGTGCAGTTAGATAAGCAAGGAAGAGTAATTATTGAGAAAGATTTAAGTGTTAAAGATCATTCAAATTTATTTGTATTGGGCGATCAAGCACATTTCAAAGATAAAATTGGAAATCCTTTACCCGCTTTAGCACCAATTGCATTGCAGCAAGGTAAATTTGCCGCTAAAAATATTTTATTAGAAATAGATGGAAAAGAAAAGAAGAGTTATAATTACAATGATAAAGGGCAAGCGGCAACAATTGGCAGAAGCAAAGCTGTTGTTGAAACGTGGAAATTAGAGTATGGCGGATTTATTGCCTGGCTTACATGGATAGCTGTTCATATTTATTATTTGACAGGTTTTAAGAACAGGTTATTTGTAATAATTAGTTGGGCATGGTCTCATTTAACATTTAGTAGAGGCGCTCGTCTAATTATTCCTAAAAAGTGGCAATTTTACGATAAATAAATTTCCTATTTTTATAGGTAATATTATTCACAAAAGGATTTGGAAATGGAAAATAAAAATATCAAAATATCATTAGGCAGTTATGAAACCGAAGTTGAAAACGCACTTTCCAAATATGAAAATGAGAATGTTGCTCAAAGAATTTATGAAAAAGATTATACCGTTTGGTCAGATAAACCTGAGGAAGTTTCAAACAGACTTGATTGGTTAATTAGTTCCCAAGAAACATTAAGCCATTTAGATGAGATCATGGCATTTGTTGAAGACGTAAAATTAGCTGGTTTTACTCACGCATTATTATTGGGAATGGGCGGTTCTAGCCTTGCTCCAGAAGTATTCCGAATGTCTTTTGGTGTGAAAGAAGGTTATTTAGATTTAGAGGTATTAGATAGTACAGATCCCGGAGCTGTTCTAGAATATACCAATAAGTTCGATCCGTCTAAAACGCTATATATTGTTTCTACAAAATCCGGTGGTACAATTGAGACTCTATCATTCTTTAAGTATTTCTTTACACATTGTACTAATACGTTAGGGGATAATGCAGGCAAACATTTTGTAGCCATTACAGATCCCGGAAGTAAACTGGAGGAAATGGCAACAGAATTAAATTTCCGTAAGATTTTTGTAAATAATCCAAATATTGGCGGGCGCTATTCAGTATTATCCTTTTTTGGAACTGTACCAGCAGCTTTAGTTGGAGTAGATCTTGAAAAATTGCTAAATAATGCATCAGCAATTGCAGAGGAAAGTAAAAATACAAAAAGTCCGAGTGGTGATATTGGTGTTATAATGGCTGTTCTATCACAATTGGGAAGAGATAAATTAACATTTGTCTATTCAAAGGAAGTTAAATCATTTGGAACTTGGGTTGAGCAATTGATCGCTGAGAGTACCGGCAAGGATGGAGTTGGTATTCTACCTGTGGAAGGTGAATCATTAGAGACGCCAGAGTTCTATTCTAATGACAGAGTATTTGTCTATACTCATTTTAATAATGAGAATAAGCATTCTGAGAAAATTGAAGCGCTTAAAGCCGCTGGTCACCCAGTAATTGAAATTATTCTTGATGATGTTTATGATCTTGGCAATGAGTTTTTTAGATGGGAATTTGCAACCGCAGTTTCCGGCTGGAGACTAGGAATTCAACCATTTGATCAGCCAAATGTTGAATCAGCTAAGATAGAAGCCAAGGCGATGATTAATAGTTACTTTGAAAAAGGTGAACTTCCAAAACTTGAAGCCGCAATTGATGAAGGTGGAATTAAACTTTATGGCGATACGCAGGAATCAAAATTAGCTGATGCTGTTGATAAGTTTTTGGCTTTATTGGATAATAAAACGGAATATAATTATGTAGCAATTATGGCTTATGTTACTCCTACAAAGGAAATTATAGAACCACTTTATGAGTTGAGAACTAGAATTCAGAAGAAATACAAAACTGCTGTAACAGTTGGTTATGGACCTCGATTCTTACATTCTACTGGTCAGCTGCATAAAGGAGATGCCGGTAAGGGATTATTCATACAGTTTACTGAATCAATGCCTGAAAATGCTAATATTCCAAATGAACCAGGAAGCAGTAAGTCAAATTTCACTTTTGGAACTTTAAAAACAGCTCAGTTACTAGGGGATAGACAAGCTTTATTAAATAATAATAGAAAAGTTATTACTATTGATTTGGGTATTAATACAGTACAGAATTTGGAAGTTGTTACTTCTATGGTATAAAAATAAATTTGATTCCAGACAAGCTGGAATGACAAGTCATTTCTTCATTCTCAATAAATTTCTGTCACTCCGGCTTGTCCGGAGTCTGAAAAGGTTTATGAAGTCCGAGCAATTTATTGTATTAGATTCTTGACAAGCGAGAATGACAAGGTTATTTGTGGGCATGTCGATGAACAGTCACTCTGCCTTGTCTGGAGCCTGAGAAGGTTTATGAAGTTCAAGCTGTTTAGTGTATTAGATTCTCGACAAGCGAGAATGGCAAGGTTATTTGTGGGCAAGTCGATGAACTGTCACTCCGGCCTGTCCGGAGTCTGAGAAGGTTTATGAAGTCCGAGCAATTTATTGTATTAGATTCTCGACAAGCGAGAATGGCAAGGTTATTTGTGGCTCGTCGATGAACTGTCACTCCGTCTTGTCCGGAGTCTAAAAATATCAAATGAGTAATTTGTGAAAACATTTGTAGTTTATATAATGGCAAATGATAGACCTACTCTGTACACCGGAATGACTAATAGTATTGTTAGAAGAGTTTTTGAACATAAATCGAAATTAAATCCGAAAAGTTTTACTTCTCGATATAATTTAACTAAGCTAGTTTATTATGAAGTGCTGAATAATAGCATGTCGGCAATTATCAGAGAAAAATAAATTAAAAATATGAGTAGGGAAGAAAAACTAATACTAATTAAGAAGAATAATCCGAAATTTGTTGATATGATTGATGAAATCACTTAGTCCTTAGATTTTCGACAAGCGAGAATGACAAGTTTATTTGTGGGCAAGTCGATGAACTGTCACTCCGGCTTGTCCGGAGTCTGAGAAGGATTATGAAGTCCAAGCTGTTTAGTGTATTAGATTCTCACCAAGCGAGAAAGACAAGTTTATTTGTGGGCATGTCGAAGACCGGTCACTCCGGCCTGTCCGGAGTCATATTCCCCCAAAGTGTAGTTGACAATTCAATAATTAAAATTTTTCATCATATTTTGTCCAAAGAAAATCTCCCAATTGCCAAGCTTTTTTAACTACTCGATTGCTCCATTCATTAGAGTATTCTGTCAGCATTTTACTTCCTGCTGATTTATTTTTCTCTTTAACTAGATTTAAGTAGTTGGTTTCAACTAATTCTTGATTTCTGAACAATTCCTTTTGCCATTCATCCCAGACTTTATGTACATCCTTGCTCATATCACCCCAACGTTGAGCAGTTATTCCGCTTAGTCTGTTAAATGCCCACCATGCTGATTCGTGAGAGAATCCATTAATTCTCCCGGGAAACTTATATGAGTCGGGGACTTTTTCAATAGATGAATAAATAGGAACATATATTGAAGTTGCAACATTGTCCCATGCGAACCAAACAACTCCTCCAACTTCATTCGGCAACCAATCTCTTGATTGTGTAATAGTAGCATACATAGTGTACCATCTAGCAATTGTCCTTTCTCCAAGTTCGTTCCAACCACCATTAATTCTTAAAGTCTTCAGTTCATCATAAGGCATAAATGGATTTGCCAAAGGAGAAATTTCGGTTTTACCTTCCTCATTTGTCCAAGTTATTGTTTTTCTCATATCATAAGGTGTGTCTTGATAATAATCTCTAAACATTTCCACCATCTTCCACTTAGAAATTTTTTCGTCTGGCTTTACAGAGAACGGGTAATTCTCTGTGTTTGGATCCAATTTCAATGAAGGAGCAGCTAAACTTAAAACTCTCCACTCCCTTCTTCTAGATGAGAGTGATTTTCTACCATCCGGATCATAAGCATAGCAGAATTGAAAAACTTCATCTTCATTCCACCAGCCATTGACTTTTGCTACGTCATAAACATTCTCTGATGCTCTGAAATAATCAGCGTTTTGTAAATTAATATTAGTAATTCTGCTGGCATTAGCATTCGTCGAGATGTGATCATCAGGAACTCTCTGAGCGGCCCAAACTGCACCAATCTTTCCCTCACCTGGACCAAAAATTTCCATCATCCAAATTTCTTTTGTATCAGCTATTGTTAAACACTCACCATAGTCGTTCCATCCATATTCATCAAGCAAGATTCTAGCAAGCTCAATTGCTTCTCTTGCAGTTTTGGTTCGCTGCATCATAAGATGAACAAGCTGGTAGCAGTCAATCAATCCTTTCTCTGATTTTAGTTCATCTCTTCCACCCATAGTTGATTCCCCAATGGCAAGCTGATGCTCATTCATGCAAGGATAACCGGTGTTAATATATTTATAGGTGTGTCTTACTTGTGGTATTTCGCCTATAGGTTGAAAAGTGTAAGCTGTCATTGCTGCAGAATCATTTTTGGTTCTAATCCTCATTTCTGACATAGCTCCATCAGGAAAATCTTTAGCCTGTTCAATATCCATCCACGCTTTATCTCTATGACTATCATCAGTATGAGAATTCATAACCGAACCATCTTCTGAGGCTTCTTTCCCAACTAATATTGTCGTACAACCTTCAGGTCTTCCGCCTTCCCAGTCAAATTTTTCTTTTGTTATATATTGTGCAGAAATTGTACTATGACTTAAATAAAATATTGCTACGATCAAAAAAACCTTCTTCATTAAAACTCCATTTGTATTTACAACTTTAGCCAAAGTTATAAAGTTCTGTTCGAATTACCAAAAGTCCCATTTTAAAATGAACATAAAAAAACCGTTACAAAAATTGCAACGGCTATAAGATTAAACAAAGTAGAATTTTATTAGCGAACTTGTCTATCATTTTTTTCTTTGAAGATCTTCTTATCTAATTTTTTTACTTTCTTGTTCAATTTTGCTCTTTCTTTTGGAGTTATAATACCATCGGACTTTATTTTTTTCTCAAACTTATTAAGTTTTGCCTCTTGTTTAAATAATTTTTTTGTTTCTAATCTAGTTAGTTCGCCTGATTTAATACCTTGTTTAATTTTCGTCATTTGAATTTTCTGTTTTTTATTCAGTTTTGGTGTTTTTATATTTTGTGCTAATAGACCTGAAGTTGTGAATATTATAGCAGTTAATATTAGAATAAGCTTTTTCATTGCATCTCCTTTATTTGAAAGTGTTTACAATCTTTCATTCATTGATTGTGCCAAATAGGAAAACACTATACTTAGCCAAAAACAAACTTTTTGGATTAATGATGTCCTAAATGCTGTACACTATTAGAAGTCCTGAATACAATTCGGGAATATTTTTAATTAAGTTGACATGAGGTCTTTTATTTATTATTATTGTATCATGATTTTTAATTCAAACATATTACGACAAAATTCTCTCAACCACGAACAAGAGTTCACCTACGGATACTACTCCAGCTGCATCTGTTGATGCTTAACATATTTCGTCCTTAAAATCTTTATTTATCCAAAATTATTTCTCTTAAGAATAGGAGTTTATTATCACTATGAGTAGTGAGTACTATCAAATATCTAAAGAATTATTAGTAATTCGTAAACAGCATAAAGTTATTAAACCAATAAAATTAGAATCACAAAAATTTATTAATGATCTAATGCAATTATTGTTTCCACATTTCACACACGATACATATTTCACAGCTGAGGATGTTGAAAGTAAAATTATTCTTCTTAAAAGAAATTTAAAGTCACTATTAATTTCGCTAAACAACAATACATTGGAAAACATTGATCTGATCGCGGATAATTTTTTCAATGAAATTCACAACATAAATACCGAGTTGTGGAGAGATGCAAATGCAATTTGTGATGGAGATCCCGCGGCACATAATGTTGACGAAGTAATTTTGGCCTACCCGGGATTTAGAGCAATTGCTATTTACAGATTTGCTCACGAGTTATACAAATTACAAGTTCCATTTCTTCCAAGAATTTTAACGGAATATGCACACCAAGTAACTGGTATTGATATACATCCAGGTGCAATAATTGGACATTCATTTTTTATTGATCATGGAACCGGAATAGTTATTGGTGAAACTTCGGTAATTGGCAACAGTGTGAAAATTTATCAGGGTGTAACTCTTGGAGCTTTGAGTGTTGATAAGAAGTTGGCTAAAACAAAAAGACATCCAACAATTAAGGATAACGTAATTATTTATGCGCAAGCTGTAATCCTTGGTGGTGATACTGTGATTGGTAAAAATAGTATTATTGGAGGGAATGTGTGGTTAACAGAAAGTGTTCCTGAGGATTCTATTGTCTATCATAAAAGTGAAGTTAGGCTAAAAAACTCAAGTGAGCCGGAACCGTTAGATTTTATTATTTAGAAAACAAAAATCATAATATAGAAGGGAAGAATAATGAAGGTAGATAATATATTACATACAATTGGGAACACACCACATCTTAAAATAAACAGACTATTTAGCAGCAAAGCAGATGTATGGATAAAGCTAGAAAGGGCAAATCCCGGTGGAAGCATAAAAGATAGAATAGCACTTTCTATGATTGAAGATGCTGAAAAACAGGGGATATTAAAAGAGGGAAGTGTAATTGTAGAGCCGACTTCAGGTAATACCGGAATTGGTTTAGCTATGGTGGCAGCAGTTAAGGGATATGAACTAATTTTGGTGATGCCGGAATCAATGAGTGTTGAACGCAGGAAAGTAATGTCAGCTTATGGAGCAACCTTTGTGCTCACTGCTAAAGAAAAAGGAATGAGCGGTGCTATTGAAAAAGCGAAGGAAATAGTTGAAAGTAACACAAATGCCTGGATGCCACAGCAATTTGAAAATCCCGCTAATATTGATATTCATGTTAAAACAACAGCAGAAGAGATTATCAAGGATTTTCCGGAAGGTTTAGATTATCTAATTACCGGAGTAGGAACTGGTGGGCATATTACCGGGACCGCACAAGTTTTAAAGGAAAAATTCCCGAATCTAAAAGTATTTGCTGTTGAACCGGCACTTTCACCTGTTATTGGTGGTGGTGAACCGGGCCCACATACATTGCAGGGAATAGGAGCTGGATTCATTCCTAAAAACCTTCATACAAATCTGCTTGATGGAACAATTGAGGTTCTCGCTGATGAAGCTTTTGACTTCACACAAAGAGCTGCAAAAGAAGAAGGCCTTTTCGGTGGAATTTCATCCGGTGCAACCTTGGCTGCAATCAACAAAAAGTTATCTGATATACCTGAAGGCAGTACTGTACTTGGATTTAACTATGATACTGGCGAAAGATATTTATCAATTGCAGATTTGTTCTAAAATTTCTTCATATAGGAAATCTATTATTTCTAAATCCCATTTCCCAAATGGGATTTTTTTATAACAACTATAAAAGGATTGTTTTATCAGATTTTTATTGCCAGTTATTCTTATTTAGACTAAGTTTAAATAAGAGCAAATAAATTTTTGTTGGAGAAGAAATGAGCAATAGTCGAATAAATACAAATTGTATAGATGAACATAAGAAACTCATAATTGTTTTTATAGTACCGCTTATCCTTGGATTAAGTAATATTTACGGCCAAAGGTTAATACTAAATAAGGTTAATAATTCACTTAATAAGAAAGGGGTTAATCTAGAAATTGATTATACAAGCGAAATATTTTCCAACATTCATGGAGGTATAACGAGAAATGTAGATTATCTTCACAATCTAGATGTTATTTTCGATTTTGATATGAAAAAAATTATTGGATGGAATGATGCATCAATAAACTTATACATTCTGGGAAATCATGGTGGCATACCTAATGAACAAGTCGGTACAATTCAAGGAATTAGTAGCATTGCAGCCCATAACACGTGGAAGTTATATGAATTATGGTTGGAACAGAAATTCTTTGATGAAAAACTTTGTTTCCTCTTCGGGCTTTATGATCTGAACTCAGAATTTGATGTAAGAGAGACTTCTTCAATTTTTATTAATCCCTCACACGGGATAGGTCCGGAATTTTCTATGACAGGCAAAAATGGGCCCTCAATTTTTCCGACAACATCATTAGCAATTAGATTACAGTACAAAATTTCAGATAAGTTGAGTATTAAATCAACAATTCTTGATGGGATTCCCGGAGATATTGAGAATCCAAACAGTACACAAGTAATTTTGAATAAAAATGATGGTTTGCTGATTGCAACCGAGTTGACTTTCGCAAATAATTCTGAAAACACTTACAATAGTTACTTCAAATATGGAATTGGGGGATGGTTTTACACAGAAAAATTTGAAACCTTTCCAAACTCAAGTATTGAAAATAGAGTACTGGAAAAAGGAAATTACGGATACTATGGATTTGCAGAAAAACATTTGATTTCAGAAAACAAAAATGATGAACAAGGATTAGCCGGATTTATAAGACTTGGAATTACAGATAAAAACGTCAATAAAGTTTGTACTTATTATGGAGCAGGTATTAATTATATCGGACTAATACCCGGGCGAGATGATGAAATTTTGGGACTTGCAATTGGAACTTCCAAGAATAGCAACGATTTTATAATCTCTCAATATGAAAATTATCAAACCCAAAAAACAAAAACTCATGAATACATAATTGAACTAACGTACAAAATAAATTTATTAGATTATTTATCTATCCAGCCGGATGTTCAATATGTAATTAATCCAACTTTTTCTCAGAAAGATAGTGCTTTTTTATTAGGGGTAAGAGCTAGATTAAAACTGTAATCTTTTCTTAGTTTAGAAATAATATATAAAAAATAATAGATGCCGGTATTGCGAAAAAAGCAAACCGGCATGACATTAAGGAAACTAAATTATGTTACTTAGTTACTACCATCTTTTTAATTGATACGAAATCACTTACACTGTCATTCCGGACTTGATCCGGAATCTCATTCAGAAGTGATCTATTAAAAATAATAGATGCCGGTATTGCAAAAAAAGGCAAACCGGCATGACAATTAAGGAAACTAAATTACGTTACTTAGTTACTACCATCTTCTTTACTGATACAAAATCATTTACACTGTCATTCCGGACTTGATCCGGAATCTCATTCAGAACTGATCTATTAAAATTAATAGATGCCGGTATTGCAAAAAAGCAAACCGGCATGACAATTATCGTCTCAAATTTGGTAGTTAATAATAAAGATAATAGGGTTTTAATATGTTAATAATATAATAAAAATAATTTAATCTTAGTCTTTTATTGTATAACCAAATATGCATTAATAACGATGCGATATTACAAAGTATTAAAAGATAAGATTATATTAAAACTAGCTTAGGTTGTTGCTAAATATCTGAGGATATGCACAAAATAGACCATATTTAGTGCCTAAAAAAATATCTTAATTATCTTTCTTTTTTTCTTAATTTTAAGGTTATCTATTAACTTTAAATAAAATTAAGGAAGAATAAATGAAGAGGATATTAATGATTGTGTTAAGCAGTCTTATTTTAATTAGTGCATGTAGCGAAGAAGAGACAAATCCATTTTTTACTGAATGGGACACACCTTTTGGAACTCCACCTTTTGACGAAATAAAACTCGAACATTATCTGCCGGCATATGAAGCCGGTTTTAAAGCCCAAAATGAAGAAATTGATGCTATTATCAATAATAAAGAAGAAGCAACTTTTGAGAACACAATTGTAGCATTGGACCAAACTGGTAGATTACTTTATAAAGTAAAACGTGTTTTTAATGCCATGGATGGAGCAATGAGCAGTGAAGAAATACAGAATATATCTGTAGAAATTTCTCCTAAATTAACTAAACATAATGACGATAAAAATCTTAATGAAGCTCTGTTCAATAGAGTAAAAGAGGTTTATAATAAAAGAGAATCACTTGGATTAAATACAGAACAAAATAAACTTCTTCAAAAATATTATGATACTTTTGTTAGAGGCGGAGTAAACCTAGATGAAAAACAAAAAGTAGAGTTTAGAGAAATAAATAAAGAAATTGCTTTGCTCACATTAAAATTTGGCAAAAATGTTCTTAACGAAACAAATAATTTTGAATTGGTTATAGACAACAAAGAAGATCTTGATGGATTACCTGAAAATTCTATTATTGGTGCAGCAGAAACTGCTAAGGAAAAAGGTTACGAAGGCAAATGGGTATTTACTATTCATAAACCAAGTATGATTCCATTCTTGCAGTATTCAACTAAACGAGACTTAAGAAAGAAATTATATACTGCTTATACAATGAAAGGTGATCATAATGATTCGCTTGATAATAAGGAAATTCTGAATAAAGTAGTGAATTTAAGATTAAAGAGAGCAAACATACTTGGGTATAAAAATCATTCTGAGTACGTATTAGAAGAACAAATGGCCGGAAAGCCTGAAAACGTATATAATCTATTTGATAAACTTTGGGAACCTGCTCTAAAACGTGCTACCTCCGAAAGAGATGAAATGCAGAAAATAATTGATCAAGAAGGCAATAAATTCAGCCTTGAGCCTTGGGATTGGTGGTTCTATGCTGAGAAATTGAAAAAAGCAAAATATGATTTAGATGAAGAAGAAGTTAGACCATATTTCCAAGTAGATAATGTAGTAAACGGTGTATTTGGTTTATCAACTAAATTATGGGGTGTTACGTTCGAAGAAAGAAATGACATCGCAAAATATCATCCTGATGTTAATGTTTATGAAGTAAAAGAAGCTGATGGAAAGCACATTGGAATTTTATATACTGATTATTTCCCACGTGCAAGTAAGAGAAGCGGTGCATGGATGGATGAGTTTAGAAGACAGTATAAAAAAGATGGAAAGATGGTTACACCAATTATTTATAACGTCGGTAATTTTTCTAAACCAACTGGCGGCAAACCTGCATTATTAAGTATTGATGAAGTAAATACTTTATTTCATGAATTCGGTCATGCAATTCATGGGTTACTTTCAAATTGTACTTACGAATCGATTTCTGCAACAGAAACACCTCGTGACTTCGTTGAATTTCCATCTCAAGTAATGGAGAATTGGGCTTTACATCCGGATGTATTAAAAACATATGCTAAACATTATGAAACCGGGGAAGTAATTTCTGATGAATTGGTTAAAAAAATAGATAATTCCAGTTTGTTTAATCAAGGATTCATAACGGTTGAATACCTTGCGGCATCAATCTTGGATATGGACTACCATACAATAACTGAAGAACAAGACATTAATGTAAATGAATTTGAAAAAGCCTCAATGAAGAAGTGGGGATTAATTTCGGAAATATTACCAAGATATAGAAGTTCATATTTTATACATATCATGTTACATAATTATTCTTCCGGATATTACAGTTATATTTGGTCAGCTGTCTTAGATGCAGATGCTTTTGATGCATTTGTTAAAACAGGTGATGTATATGATAAAGAACTTGCAAAGAAATATAGAAAATATATATTAGGATCTGGTGGAACTGATGATTCAATGGAATTATATAGAAAATTCCGTGGACAAGATCCATCAATTGATCCACTTTTGACAAAAAGAGGATTAAACTAGCAGGTAGAAAAATTGATTAATCTAGAATTAGTTATATCGGACTAGTTTTATTTCGGAAGATATTTTTAGCGATGGATTAGTCTCAGGTTTATTAGATTCCGGTATTCCGTAAAAAAACCGAATACCGGCATCTAATTTTTTGATCAACAATGTGAGGTAAATATGTCACAAATACCACAGCGTTATATGAAGTTTAAAGAAGACTATCCTGAAATTGCTGAGGCTTATGAAAAGATGGGGAATGCTGTACATACTACCGGTCCTTTAGATGATAAAAACAGAGCGCTAATTAAATTAGCATTATCTACAGGCGCAGGATTAGAGGGAGCAGTTCACTCGCATACTAGAAAAGCCTTAGAAAAAGGAATAACTAAGGAAGAAATAAGACAGACAGTTTTACTAGCTCTGCCAACAATTGGTCTTCCTAAAATGATGGCGGCATTAAGCTGGGTTGAGGATATTCTTTCCGATTAAATTTTATTATTGTTTATTGGAAAATTCTTTTCTCCCCATTCTGTTATTCCACCCGACATTGAATAGACATATTTATATCCCATTCTCTGTAAATTTTCAGCAGAGAGAGCAGATCTATAACCACCTCCACAGTATAGTACAATCTTAGTATTTACATTTGGAACAATAGCTTCAATTTCTCGTTCTAATATTCCCTTTCCTATATAAATTGCGCCCGGAATACGAATACTTTTCCACTCACTTTCTTCTCTAACATCAATTAGCACTAGCGTTTCTTTATTATGCATCAGACTAAAAGTTTGATCAGCAGAGATTTCACTAATGCATTGCTTTGCTTTATCAACCAAGATCAAATATTTTTGGCTTAATTCCATCTCAACTCATCGGTTAATTAATTATTATTTAGTAATTTAGTAATAAACTATTACTAAAATTATTTATTCTAAAGTTAAAAGGAAGTCTAATTCCTGAGTCTTGACTAATATACATGTTAAATATCTTTTCTAAAAAGAGACAAATGCGCAATCTGGTGCTTGAATTTGTCAACATTTATAAATTTTTAATTTTGTGTAGTTAACTAAAGTTATCATTTCATAGTTATTAATTTCTACTCTTGAGGGATTGATACTAAGCTGAATATTAACTGAAACAGAGGAAGAGTAATTACCGTAATGATTTATTTTGTCAGCCAAATTAGATAAAATGGTATTATTCTCTTAATAAAATTTTAACCTTAATAAGAACAACATATAATTCAAAAACTATTATTAAAAAAAAAGTGACGGACTATGAAGAGTAAAATAAAATCTTCCATTCTATTTGTATTCGTATTCTCATTTATGTTTCAGAATATTTTTGGTGATGATTTGAATTGGTGGCGTGAAGCAAGGTTTGGTTTGTTTATACACTGGGGACTATATGCAGTACCAGCGGGCAGTTGGAATGGAGAAACTAATCATGCAGAATGGATACGCTCAACAGCAGAAATACCGATTGATGTTTATGACAACTTTCGCGAACAATTCAATCCGTCTAAATTTAATGCAGATGAATGGGTTAAAATGGTGAAACATGCAGGTATGGAATACATAGTGATCACATCGAAACATCATGATGGATTTTGTCTGTTTGATTCAAAATTTACTGAATTTGATATTATGTCTACCCCGTTTAAACGAGATATAATGAAAGAACTCTCCGAAGCCGCTCATAAAGAAGGCATTAAAATATGTTGGTATCATTCCATTATGGATTGGCATCACCCCGATTACCTGCCGCGTCGTTCCTGGGAAGAGGAAAAGCGCCCGGTGGATGGTGCTGAATTTGACCGTTATGTGACATATATGAAAAATCAATTAAGGGAATTAGTTGAGAACTATGGTGATATTGGTGTTTTATGGTTTGATGGAGAGTGGGAAGATACATGGAATCATGAGTATGGTAAAGATCTATATGAATATGTAAAAAATTTGCAGCCGACAATAATTATTAATAACCGGGTTGATAAAGGACGTTCGAGGATGGCCGAACTTACTAAAGAAGGTTATTTAGGAGACTTTGGGACACCTGAACAGGAAATACCTCCAACTGGATTACCAGGAATCGATTGGGAAACTTGTATGACGATGAATGATCACTGGGGTTACAATAAAAATGACAGCAATTGGAAGTCTTCAAAAGACTTGCTGCAAAAATTAGCTGATATTACCTCAAAAGGCGGTAACTTTTTGTTGAATGTAGGACCGACTGTCGAAGGCCTTTTCCCTCCGGAGAGTATTGAGCGACTGCATGAGATTGGAAACTGGATGAAGGTAAACTCAGAATCAATATACAGTACATCAGCTAGTCCGTTTGAAAAATTAGAATGGGGACGTTGCACTCAACGAAAAATTTATGGAGGCACACGACTTTATCTTCATGTTTTTGATTGGCCGGAAGACGGTATTCTTTTAATACCGGGCATAACCAATGATGTTAAAAAAGCCTTCTTGCTAAGTGATACTGATAAAGAAATTAAATTTAATCGAAATGGTGTTGATCTAGCCCTTTCACTTCCCAAAACTGCACCTGATAAAATTAATTCGGTAATCATTCTCGATATTGACGGTTCTCCAGATATTGTTTATGCGCCGGGAATAAAATCAAGCCAAAATGTATTTATAGACACCCTGCATGTTTCTCTATCATCAAACAGTTACAATAGTGAAATCCATTTTACACTCGATGGGTCAGCTCCTGACATAAATTCATCGATTTACGAAAAACCTATCTTGTTGTCAGAAACAACCTTTGTAAAAGCAGCCGCTTTTAGAGGTGGGAATAGAGTAAGTCCTTATACTGAAAAATTCTTTAATCGAGACTACGAGGCTGATAGGAAAGTAAATGGCTTGAAATATGAATATTATGAAGGGAAATGGGATAATTTGCCAGATTTTAGAAGTCATAATCCTATAAAAGTGGGAAGAACATTTCAGGTAGATTTAGACAACTTTCCTACGAAACAGGAATACTTTGGAGTTCTACTTTCTGGTGATATCAGTATATCAGAATCGGGAAACTATACATTTTACCTAAGCTCTAATGATGGAAGCCATCTTTTTATAGATGATAAACTGGTGATTAATAATGACGGTCTTCACGGAACAATTGAAAAGCCAGTTACGATTAAACTCAAAGCTGGGAAACATAAAATTAAGTTACCATATTTTCAGGCAGGTGGTAAAAAATTCTTGCAATTACTCATGAGTGGGCCTTCTATTGAAAAAGGAACTATTCCGGTATCAATGCTTTTCCCTATCAAAGAATAATTACAAGCATTTAATTTGAAAGATTGAATTCAATTGGAGGTGTTAAAAATTCTTTTCAATAAGTTTTTAGGGATTGATTAAACACAAACACAAATTTTGACAACTAGTAATGATCAGAGGACTGTATGACAAAATTCTTATCACAATTTTTTGTTTTTATCTTTGGAGGGTTGATGCTAAGCTGCACGTTAACTGAAACGGAAAAGGAATTAAAGATAGTAGATTTACGATGCAATTATTTGAAGAACCCATTAGCTATCAATAGTGAAATACCTCAACTGAGCTGGAGATTGCAATCCTCAAAGCAGGTGCAACAACAAGAAGCTTACCAAATTCTTGTTTCCAGTTCGGAAGAAAAATTAAATGACAATATAGGTGATTTGTGGGATAGTGATAAGATAAAGAGCGATCAATCTCAAAATGTTGAATATAGTGGAATTGAACTAAAATCAAGACAGAAAGTTTATTGGAAAGTTCAAATATGGGACCAGAATAATGAACCATCCGATTGGAGCAAAACAAATGAATGGCAAATTGGACTTTTAAAAAATGAAGATTGGGAAGCTAGTTGGATTGGGATATCGGAAGATAATAACCCCAATTCTCCCAAAACTAACCCAGCACCATATTTTCGTAAAGAATTTAAATTATCTAAGTCAATAAAATCAGCGAGAGCTTATGTTAGTGGCCTGGGCTACTATGAACTCTATCTTAATGGTGATAAGGTAGAAGATTATGTTTTAGCGCCTGCCCCTACTAACTATGATAAACGCAATATGCGTCATTTGCTTTATAAATACAATGATCGTTCATCAACCCGAGTTTTGTATAATACTTTTGATATTACAGATAGGTTAACAGAGAAGAATGCTGTTGGAATTGTCCTTGGTAATGGATGGTATAATCAAAGAGATCGGCGTGAAGAGGGCTGGATGTGGTATAATACACCAAGGTTTATTCTACAAATAGAACTTGAATATAATGACGGAACTACTGAAAAAGTAATTAGTGATAATCTATGGAAAGCCTCAACAGGAGCATTATTACACGATGGCATATTTACCGGTGAGATTTACAATTCGGAATTAGAACCTGCTAGCTGGAAAAGTTCAGATTTTAACGATTCAGATTGGCAAAATGCTAAAATTGTAAACGCTCCAACAGGAGAACTACTAGCACAATTAACACCATCAGATAAAGTTACTCGAGATATTAAACCGAAATCAAAAACAGAATTAAGTGATAGTAGCTATTTATTTGACTTTGGTGAGATGTTTTCCGGATGGGTGAAAATTAAATTGGAAGGTAAAAAGGGAACACGTATTTCTCTCAGATACATTGAAGAAATGGGAGGAGATTACGGCCAAAAAGATATTTACATTTTAAGCGGTAATGGCCTTGAAGAGTATGAGCCACGATTTACCTGGCACGCTTTTCGTCAAGTAGAAATTTCCGGGATATCTGAATCGGTAACACTTAGTGAGATAACAGGAAGGGTTGTACACACTGCTGTTGATTCAGTTGGTTCATTTGAATCTTCCAACGAGCTTTTTAATAAAATTTACGATAGTTATATCAGAACCCAACTTGGAAATTTCCATGGAAGTTTCAGTAGTGATTGCCCGCATCGGGAGAGGTTAGGATATACGGGGGATGGGCAGCTCCTTGTAGAATCATCAATTTTCAATTTTGATATGTCTAGATTCTATCGAAAATGGCTTAATGACATGGCAGATGTACAGGATAGTATTACTGGATTTGTTCCCCATACAGCACCATTTGGGGGCGGAGGTGGCGGACCGGCTTGGGGTTCTTCTTATGTTATCGTTCCCTGGTTTTACTATTTATATTATGGTGATGCCGATGTATTGAAAAAACATTATACCGGGATGAAACATTGGGTGGAATATCTTGGAACTCGAACGAATCAAAGCGGTCTGGTTGTTAGAGAAGAACCGGGTGCTTGGTGTCTTGGTGATTGGGCCGTACCTAATAACGACTATGCTCCATCCTCTTTTGTAAATACATGCTACTATTATTATGTGACAGATATCCTCTCCAAAACAGCTTCAGTTCTAGGAAGAGAAAAAGATAATATATTTTATAATAAACTTGCATTGCAGATAAAAGAAAACGTTAATAAAGTCTATTATGATAACGAGAAAAAATTGTATTGGAAAAACCGTCAGGGTGCGAATGCCTTCCCATTAGCTTTTGGGATTGTTCCAGAAGAAGACATTATTCCGGTTCTTGATAATCTTGTTAAAAGTATTTTGAATAATAAAGGACATTTTGACAGTGGGATCTTAGCTACTCCTTTGACACTCGATGTTCTTAGTAAATTCGGACGCGAAGATATCGCCTTTACACTTATGAATCAGCGAGACTTTCCGAGCTATGGTTACGTTCTGGAGAAGAAAGCAACGACATTATGGGAATATTGGGATGGTAAACTTTCTCATAGTCATCCAATGTTCGGCAGTGTGATACGTTGGTTTTTTAAGGGACTTGCCGGCATTAATCCCGATTCTGAAAACCCGGGATTCAAACATATTATTATTAAGCCATTGATCAGCGGCGATCTAACCTATGTTTCCGCCGGATACAAATCAATTTATGGTCAAATTAACAGTAGCTGGAAGATTCACAATAATACACTTTATTTAAATGTGGAAATTCCTTCGAACACATCAGCTACTATTTTTGTTCCTTCAAATGGTAAAAACGAAGTAAAAATTGATAATAAATCTAAATGGGGTAGCGCTGAACTTATTGATAGAAAAGAAAATAGTACGATTTATACTGTCAGTCCGGGAAAATATGAGTTCGTTTCTGAAAATATTAGCAGTATAATTAAGCCGGTACATGTATCAACACCAGTTATAATGCCTTATGATACGCTATTTCAAAAACCGCAGAAGGCAGAAATTGTCATTAAATCCGCTACCAGTAATGCAGATATTTATTATACCCTTGATGGAAGTCTGCCGGATCTAAATTCAATCAAATACAATGCTCAATTTGAATTAGACAAAAATACTGATGTAAAAGCCATTGCTTATAAAGAAAAATATATTCCAAGTTTTGTAAAAAGCATTGCTGTAAATTTTGTCGATCCATCAGTTAATGGTATAGATTATACAGTATATGAGGGTATGTGGGATAAGAAGCCGGATCTTGATAAAATAAAACCTGTATCAAGTGGAAGAGTCAATCGCTTCCATGTAAAAAATATAGAAAAGCGTGAAGATCATATAGCCATTATATTTAAGAGTAACCTTCATATTGATGATGATGGAGATTATATTTTTTATTCAAATGCAAATGATGGAAGTGTTCTCTATTTAGATAATAAGGTTGTAGTGGATAATGCTGGTTATTTCGGGCCGAAAGTTGATAGTGGAAAAATTCAGTTACAGAAAGGTCGACATTTTATAAAAGTTCTCTATTTTGAAAATACAGGATCGGAATCTATTAATGTTTATATCGAAGGCCCAAATTTAACTAAACAGCCAATACCGCCTTATAAGCTATTTTTTAGGTAAAGACATTAAGGACAAAAATTATCCGAGTTTATTAATTTTCCAGATGAAAATGCGCAGGGTTTAATTCCACCCTGTTCTCGTCTGTTGATTGATTTTTATTATTAATTTTCAGCCATAATAATCCCAAATTATTATCCCACTAATAACTATTTTACAACTTATATTAAAACAAATAATTACGAGTAAAACCAGATGAGCGAAGATATTATAAAACCAATTGATGTTATGACTGTTGATGAACTGATATCAGTTTTAACGGTTAAAAAGGATAATTTTAATGATGATTATAGAAACAAGGTGGTTGATGAATTAACAAAGCGAGGAGTTAATCTCGAGGAAAAGTTTAAAATTGCCAAGTATAAATTAAACATTCAAGAGACTGAAAAGGTTGATGTTGCAGAAGCATATGAAAAAATATCGCTTCTAAAAGAACCGCTTGATGTAATCTACTTCATAAATTACATGAATGAGCATTTTGCCATACAAAAAAATGAGGATGTGTTTGTAGTGCACCATCACACACCGAAGATTGGTTTTTCATCATTTTTCTTAGATGACGAGACTCAATTAAAAAATTCATTACATAACTTTTTATCGCTCAATGAGTGGTTGCCGGAAGGTGCTGAAATAATAGATCATTGGGAAACTTTTGTCGAATCAACCTCATCGGACTACATATTAAGGGTAGCAAAAATGCTCGATGAAATTAATATCGATTATTGTATTAATTCTGCTCAGATGATCCGTTTCAGTTCATTTAACTCTCCTTATTCAATTGTATTGCCTGCAGAAGAAATGACTAAAGCTGAAGAAGTTTTAGCGGTAATAGATAAACTAAAAGAAAACCTGCATGAAAAGTTGGAAGCAGCAGAGAAATCAGAAGATATCGATTTACAGTTGGAATTATTAACCAATCTGGAATCGGTTACTCCGGAGGATCCTGTAATGTATTACAACAAGGCACAGTTGTTAGATGAAAAAGGTGATTATCAAAATGCTTCAGACGCGTTAATTGAGTCGTTTAATCTTGAAATGACCAATGGCGCTGTTGATGATATAGAGGATATAGAGAACTACTTAGTTGAAATACTTGATAAGGTTGGGAGTAAATCAAATATACTTCATTGCCTGGCAACCATATTTGCATTTAAAGGGGATGTTGAAAATTCATTCGAATATTGCAAAAAGATTATCGACTTGGATGAAAATGACTCTATTGCCCATCTGCACTTGGGCCATCATTATTATTCACATACTGAGGATGATGAAAAAGTAAAAGATCATTTCAAAAAATTTATTGAGCTAGAACCGGAAAGTGAAGAGCGTGAATCTATTGAGGAAATATTAAAAAATTTGGGATGATTAGACGGTTTATTAGTACCAATTTTTTTACAAAAAAAAAAGATGATTTATGAAATTTTAATACGATCCCTTAAATGTTGATGAGTATGAGAAAATGTGTGAAAATTATGATGGCAATGAAATTTATAAAGTCTTATACAATCGCCTATATGAAAACTCAACTATATTAGAACTCGGATGTGGGCCAGGAAACGACATAAATCATTTACAAAAGAAATTTAATGTAACTGGCTCAGATTTGTCAGATGAATTTCTTCGAAGATGTAAGAAAAAATTTTCCCAATTATCTTTTATAAAATTAGATGCGATAACAATAAATACAAGAAGCGTGTTTGAATGTATTTATTCAAATAAGGTATTGCATCATTTAACTAACGAAGATTTAGGAAAATCCTTAAAAAGACAACAAAGCGTAATTATACCGAATGGAATTTTTGCTCATACTTTCTGGTTAGGTGATAAAGACCTTATTATGGAAGGTATGCTGTTTGTGTTTCATAATGAAGTAAAACTTTTGCATTTAATTTCTAAATATTTTACCATCTTGGAAACCTATGAATACAAAGAATTTGAGGATGGGGAATCAATTTTTATTGTTGCTAAAAATGATAAATCTGTATAACTAATCATAATTAAATTGACAAGAAATAGGATTGCTTAAACTCTATAATATTCGAATTATGCTGCAACAATGTTTTCCGGCACTTCAAGATTTGTAAATTTATTTGTTACTTCATAGTGATATTCCGGATACTCATAAATAGTCATTCTACTTTCAGTTTCACCAATGGAATAACCATATAATCCACTGTATTCACTTAAATCTTCACCCATTTCGTCCAGTTGACTCAAGTATTCACTAATAGATTTGGACTCGATAATAACTACTTTTTTCATTTGATTAATAATTGGACTGTGAAATCTAGTTGCATCATGATCAAACTCAAGAATTCGTCTTCCATATCTTGTAATTCCAATAACACGGAACGTCAAACTTTTGCCAACTCCGGGTAAATTTAGAACATTTCTATCTGTTGCTATGAAAGGCACATTATTACTTTCTCTGATAGAATTAATATTTTCAACCATATTTTCTGCATTAGCTGGAAAAGTCTTAATTGTTTCAGTACTATTTTCTTTAATTTGACCAATCGCTTTTTCCTCAACACTTTCTTGAACAGCTCTGGAGTTAGGAGCAAACATATGGTTGTTCTCCATATAACCTTTTACTGTAAAAGTATAGTATGGTAATACCCCAATATCATTTAATACTTTCCTTAATTTAGGATTATGTCCTCTTCTTGAAGCAGCTGATGTAAATACATGTTGGTTTGTTATAGTCCATCCGGCTGAAATTAATTTTTGAACACCAAGTTTTGCTTCAGGTGTAATTTCCATGGGAGATTCAAAATGTGTTTGAATAATAAATTGTTCTATTCCAATCTTAGATGCTCTCTGTTTGAAAGTTGATAATATTTTAATTAGATCTTCAGTTATTCTTTGAGGAAGATAAGCGGGAAGTCTGGAACCTAACCTGACTCTAATTATTTCAGCATATTTATTTCCTTTCTCACGACTTTTATTTGCTTCTTTCTTATTCTTAGCCATGTTGTAAATGGAATTGAGTATCTTTTCCAAACTATAATCGGAACTCATTAATGAATCACCGCCGGTAATAAGAATGTCTTTAAGTTGTGAATCGTTTTCAAAATACTGCATAAGTGTTTCAAGACGATCATCCCATGTTTCATCTGGTTTTAGTTTTCTTAAATTAAAATTTAATCTTCCATCTTGAAAGTCAAACATTCTTTGGCAGGAAGAACAAAGTCCAGCACAAGCCCTTCCCATTGTGTCGGGAATTAATATTGCAACTTCAGGGTACCTTCTATGGATATTATGATGAGAAGGCAACAGCCAACCAGCAGCATTTGGTTTCCCGGGTTCAACGATATCTTCCTTTTCCCAAGCTTTAATATGACCAAACTCTTGAATTAATTGGCGTGAGTAAATTATATAGTCTCTTATTGCTAGATCAGCTCCAATAGCATAATACGGAACTCTAACATGTAATAAGGATAAATAGTATGGATTAACGAAAAAAGGGATGCCTGCTTTTTCAGCATCATATAAGATATTCATTGTATCAGGGTCAAGTGAATATCCAAGAAGTTCATTTAATAAATCCGGAGACCTAACTGCAAATCTTAAATGGAATTTACTATCATTCCACCATTCTAACATATTTTCATATTTCTCATCTCTGCTAAGGTCATTTTCAAAATTATATTTTGAATCATTTATTTCTCCATCGTCCATTTTATCAATAAAGATATTTATAATTCTCTCTTTATTTTCTTGTCTCAGTTTTTCAATTCTTGGATCAAGTCCCGATGGATATCTTTCCATCCATTCGATAACATTATTTTTGTTTGGAATATTTCTTTCATCTTTATCGCTTAACTGTCTAAATAGATGTATCATATCTTCAAAGAAGTATGGTTTTGCTCCTCCCGTTCCTAGGTGAGTTGCTAACCAAATTAATTTTATTGGATTGCTTTCTGCTAATTCTCCATGAAGGTTAAGATCAATAAATTTTCTGTCAGCATTTTTTATATAGTCTAATATTCTAATTGCGGCATAATTATTCCAACTCAATTCCTTAAACGAGATGCTACTTTCAATTCCTTTTTCATAATATTGTTTTACTTTGGGATCTTTATCAAGAATTTCATTCATCCAATTACGAACCCCAATCAATGCTTCAGTTTCATTTTGGGCGTTAACCATTATTTCTTCTAGTTTTGCATTTTCCTTAAGTAATTTCTTTAATAGCTTACGGGATTTTACACTAAGAGCTATCTTGTCAAGTTCATAAAATTCAGACATTAAAGTCTCCTTGATAGCAGTTTGCTACCAACTTATTTATAGAATTGAATTTAGGGCTTCAGAATATTATATTAATATAACTTACATTGTAGATACAGTCAATGGTGTAAACAATAACTTTTTTATTTGTCTCAAAAAGTGATTGTTAAAATTAATTTATTATACTCCGTTAATAACTACATGGAAAACAATCGAAAGACATTGCAACCTTATTCTAAGAATCTCTTAATTTTATGAATCCAATTTTTGCTCTCGATTCTTGTAAAGACAGAACTGCTTATTCCAAAGTTATTAATATGAAAGAAGTCTGATGAAATTATTTATAAGCTTTTTTTTTAATATCTCAATTCTACTTTTTTTTAATCATGGTTTAACTGAAGCTCAAGGAATGCCTTTTACTCGAGGAGTAAATTTGACCGATTGGTTTCAAACCACTAGTGTACAAAGCATACAATTTTCAAAATATACAAAACAAGATTTTAATGATATTAAATCTCTTGGGTGTGATGCTATTCGCTTACCAGTAAATATTCATGAGATGACACTTGGGGCACCAGAATATAAAATAGACCCGCTTCTTTACTTTTTCTTGGATCAAGTTGTTGATTGGGCAGAAGATTTGGAAATGAATTTGATTATAGACAATCATTCATTTAATTCAACAGTCAATACAGATCCATACATTGGAGAGATACTAAAACCGATCTGGCAGCAATTAGCGGAACATTATAAGAATAGGTCGCAATTAATTTTTTATGAAATTTTTAATGAACCTCATGGAATAAATGATTCAATTTGGAATTCAATTCAATTAAGTGTAATAAATACTATTCGAGAAGTTGATTCTGTACACTCAATTATTATAGGACCTGCTGATTGGAACAACTATAAAAATTTAGATTTAATGCCACAATATTCAGATAATAATTTGATCTATACATTTCATTTTTATGAACCATTTCTTTTTACTCATCAAGGAGCTGGTTGGACTAATCCACCGATGACTGACCTAAAAGATGTCCCCTTTCCATTTAGTCAATCACAAATGCCTATCTTTCCTACTTCTCTGAAAGAAACATGGGTTGAGAGTATATTTAATAATTATGAATCTGATGGTACAGAACAAAGGATTAAACAACTAATTGATATTGCTGCAAGTTTCAGAGATACCCGAAATGTTAAATTATTTTGCGGCGAATTTGGTGTGTACAGTCCAAACAGTAATTACGAGAATAGAAATTATTGGCATGAACTTGTCCGGAAATATTTTGAAGAAAAAAAAATTTCCTGGACACTCTTCGAATACCAAGGTAAATTTGGAATATTTGAGAACGGTTCCAACGAATTATTTAACCACGACTTAAATATTCCACTTATAAAAGCTCTCGGACTAAGTGAAGTTGGTCAATCAGATTTTATAATTTCAGCTGATTCATCTGGATTTGGATTCTATGACGATTTTATAGAAATGGGAATAAGTGAATACAATTATTCTACAGGTGCTCAATTAAATTATTATAATAATGAAAATCCGGCTGATGGCAGTTATTGCATATCTTGGGAAAATGCTGAACAGTATGATAATTTTGGATTTGATTTTGATCCTAATAGAGATCTTAGTTTTTTAGTCAACGATTTAGGTTTGAGTATAAGGCTGTATCTAAAAGTAAATAATATTGATGCAAAATTCGATATTCGTTTTGTTGATACAAAAAAAGAAACAGAGGATGATCATCCATGGAGAATGAGTTATACCGTTGATAAAGCAACAGTTTCTATTAACAATGAATGGACTTTAATAGATATTCCACTATCAGATTTTGTGGAGGTTGGTACATGGGATAATGATACTTGGTATAATCCAATTGGTAAATTTGACTGGCAAGCAGTTGACAAACTAGAAATTTCAGCAGAACATGGTAATTTATCTGGCTCCAATATTTTATTCGATAAAATTGAAATTATTAATCCAAATGAAACTCCGGATCAAAAAAAAAAGTAAATAGTTTCTTTCTTCTTCAAAATTATCCAAATCCCTTTAATCATGGAACAATAATCAGCTTCAGTTTAAAAGAAAAGGCAAACGTTATTCTTAATGTTTACAATTTACTAGGACAAAAAATAAAAAATATTATTAATCAAGAACTTGATAATGGTTTTTACAATTTAACAATCAATACAAAATCCATGGCCAGTGGAACTTATATTTATACTCTGATTGCTGATAGTAATATTGAATCAAGAAAAATGGTTTTGTTAAAATAGCAATAAGACAAATAGTCTGGTATAAAAATAGGGCTCTTATCTAAACAACAATTCCCTTTCTGTAATTTTTTAGTTTATTTATGAGATCCTTCTAAAATATAGCGTGTGTGTTAAAAATTGAACGTTTATTATTTTTTAATTGTCCATTAAATTAGATGAACGACGAATGCCGTTCATCTAACAATATAAAAATCATTTACACAAAAGTCTTTACACTATCCATTCTTCGAAAACATTATTTCTACTTTTTCTCTTCTTCTTTTATCTCTTTAATAATAATCTTTTTATGCTTTTTGCCATCTTTCATTATTGTCTTGATTTTGATATGGTCATCACCTCCATTAACTTCATCTAAATATTCATCAGCTTCGTCACCCTCATAGACCTTCACTTTCTTTTCACCATCTTCTTTTGTTGTAACTGTTACTTTCTTTATTCCATCTTGTATTTCTACTCTTACATCTTTCTCAATTCTATTCTTATAGTCACCATCATGTATCCAAACATGATCATCATCAGAATCTATGTCAACGTCTATATCAATTCGCATTTCATGTTCCTCTTCCATTTTTTCTAAATATTCATCAGCTTCATTTCCTTGATAAGTTTCAATTATTTCTTCACCCTCTTCACTTGTCGTAACTGTTACTTTTTTCTCTCCATTTTCATCTTCTACATTTATCTTAATCAGTTTACTTTCTTTATCATCAAGATCTCCATGCTTTAAAATTATCACATTTTCTGAGTCATTAAATTCCTTAATTATATGTTCTCCACCCTTACCTGATTTGAATATTATAACATTCTCATCATCTATATCTTTATCATCATCCAAAATCCATTCTACTTTTTTATGCTTTTTCTTTGTTTTCAATTTATTAAAGAGTTGTTTTGCTTCATCTCCTTCAAAAACTACATCTCCTTTCTCAGTTGATATAACAATTTTATTTACATCATCTTTTATATCTTTCAATTTTTCTTTTACTGATTTATCCTCCTGCGCCATTAAAAAGGTTGAAGTTAGAAACAAAATGAATATTTGGATTGTTAATACTTTTGATCTCATTATTTATCTCCTATTTGTGTTTGTCAAATTGTAATTGTTTTACATCAAAATTAAAGTTTTGTGGCAATACTTTTTGTTAAAACAGTGTTAATAAATGTTAAAAAGTGTTAAAATTCGGCATTAATCAATATTGAACTATAGTTTTGTGTCATGAAAGAACGATCACTAAAATTCATTATAGCACTTATGACCTTTTCAGTTTTAGGATTAATAGTAATTCAATTCTATTTGATCAACAAGGCTGTAAAACTTGAAGAAGAAAAATTCAATAAAAATGTTGGTATTGCACTATCTGATGCAGTTAAATTTATTGAAAAAACTGAAACGGCAAAAGTATTAGTGCGTGAAATATCAACTAGGAACGAAAACCAGATTGTCTTTCTTGATAATAATTTGATCCCAGAAGTTAAATCCGTACATGTGGATCAAAAAAATATTGTTAAGAAATACGTTAATGGTATTGAAGTTGATAATGATCATAAGATGGAAATACTTGCGGAGGATGATTCAATACACAGACAAGTAAAAGTTATAAGTAATATAAACATAGACGGAGATTCAACAATTGAAGAAACAATAATTTGGCACACAGATGTTGATAGTCTAATTCAAAGAAAAACTAAGATAATTGAAAACGTATTTGATGAATTAATTTTTACTGAAAAGAAGGGTAATATATTAGATAGATTAAAAAGGTCAACAGTTGATTCTATCCTAACCGAAGAATTAACCAAATATGGAATTAACACGAATTATCAATTTGGAATAAGTGTAGAAGGTATGGATACTCTATTTTTTGCAGATACTTTGTGTGGAAATACTGACTTAATTACAACGACTCACAAAGCAAAATTATTCCCACACAATGTTTTTAGCAAGCCAAATTATTTGCTGGTTGATTTTGAAAATAAAACTGGATTTTTATTAAGCTCAATTTGGTGGGTGTTAGTAATATCAATTTTTCTTACCGGACTAATAATATTTTTATTTTATCAAACAGTTAGAATGCTGATCAATCAGAAAAAAATAACAGAACTAAAAAATGATCTACTAAACAACATTACCCATGAGTTTAAAACACCAATCTCAACCATCTCTTTAGCTGCGGAAGTTATAGGTGCGGGAGGAGAAATTAAATCCAGTAAATATACTGATATAATAAAGACGGAGAGTAAACGCCTTACCAATATGGTTGAAGATATTTTATCATCGGCTGCCTTAGAAAATAGTGAGAATGTATTAAGTAAAGAGCGTTTAGATATACACGCTCTAATAAAATTTTGTGAAGAAAAGTTTGAGCTTTCTTTAATATCTAAAGAAGGGAAAGTTATTTTCAATTTACAGGCAACAAATTCATTCTTAAATGTGGATAAGCAGCAAATGTCTAACACAATAAGTAATATTATTGATAATGCAATTAAATACAATACAGGGAAACCTGAAATTAAAATTACATCTATGGATAGCAATAATGCATTTGAGATAATTATTGAGGATAATGGAATTGGTATTGAGAATAAGAATCTCAGTAAAATATTTGATACGTTTTATAGAGTACCGACCGGGAACATTCACAATGTGAAAGGGAATGGAATTGGATTGTCTTATGTAAAAAAAGTAGTTGAAGCACACGGTGGGTCAATTTCTGTACAAAGCGAAATTAATAAGGGAACCAAGTTTATTATAAACTTGCCAAAATACTAATGAACGAAAAAAAAATATTGTTAGTTGAAGATGACATAAATTTAGGAACAATTCTATCTGAGTTTTTGCTTTTAAAAAAAATAAATGTTGATCTATGTAAAGACGGTGATGAAGGCTTTGAAAAATTTGTGAATGGTAAGTATGATCTTTGCCTTTTAGATGTAATGATGCCTAAGAAAGACGGTTTTACTTTGGCAAAAGAAATAAGAAAAATAAATAAGAGTGTTCCAATTATTTTCCTGACTGCAAAATCAATGCAGACTGATAAAATTGAAGGATTTAAACTGGGTGCTGATGACTATATAACAAAACCATTTAATACTGAAGAACTACTCTTAAGAATTAATGCAATTCTAAGAAGATCATTACAAACGAATGGGTTCAAGAATGGTTCTAACTACATTTTAGGCAAGTATTCCTTTAATTATGATAAAAGGGAATTAGTATATAAGAGGTCTTCGCAGGCTCTAACTTCAAAGGAAACAGAATTGCTTAGACTTTTGTGTGAGAATAGAAATAATATTCTTAGAAGAGAATTAGCTCTTAAGGAAATCTGGACGGAAGATACTTACTTCACTTCAAGAAGTATGGATGTATATGTTACAAAGCTAAGGAACTATTTGAAAGCCGATAAATCAATTCAGATTGAGAATGTACATGGGGTTGGCTTTAAATTGATATCTTAAACCACATCAAATAGTATCTTTACCAAACTTTATGTTAACATTCATTCTTAAATTAAACCCTCGAATTTTCTAAAAATCCGAGGGTCGTAAACTTTTAAAAACTAATTTACCAGTTATTGTATCAGAATAAAAATTAGTGTTTGTGAAAATACACGCTGGAAAAATCTTCAACAGTTGTTCTTAATTTTTCAATTATAGTTAAGTCTGTAGATTGTTTAGTTTTCATAGCTAAGACTGAGGTTTCGTGAAGCGTTGTTAATTGCTTCAAATATTTTTGATGTTGTTCATTATTGCTAGTATCAACTGGCTTAATTCTTTGATGAAGAAAATACTGACTTACAATTTCTTGAATTTTTTCAGCATGTTCTTCTTTATTCATTACCCATCGTACTAGTTGATTATAATTCTTTTCCCCAGCTGCTGATAATTTATTGATTGAATTCATTGCTTTTTCAATTGTTGTAATATGTTCGAATATGAGGTTGATTCTTATCGAATCACCGTAAATACCACACGGAATCTCACAATGTGCGTTAAGGGTTTGTGTATTAAAAAGAATTCCAAGTGTAAAAAGGAAAAATATTTTTTTGAAAGAAATCATAATGGCACTCCTTGTCTTTTTATTTGTTGTCTGATAGTTTTTGGTTAATTTTATTTTATCACTGAATTATAAAAAACGAAATTTAAGAAAGTTCTAAATTACAAGTTAGATTGTTTTTTCCTAATATTATTCGAAATCCTTAAAAACGGAGGAATCAAATATATAATAGAACCAATTCTTCCAATTATAAATGCGGTCATTGCTGCTACAGCTCCAACTAAATAAAATCCGTTAATTAATAAGAATAAAACCAATAGAATTCCAATAACTTCAATTGCTGTCGCAGGAGTAATAGGACTTGTATTTTTATTAGCAACTAGAATTGATCTTTGAAATGAAATTAAAACTGATAATGCCGGCATTATTGATATGATAATTAATGGAAGAATAGCAAATTCAGTTAATTCAATTGATAAGCCTGAGATATCGTGGAACCATATTTTTGCTAGTGGCGTGAACGAAATTATCATCAATAATCCGGTTGAGATCACTGCCAATCTAAGAGCAAAATTTCTTAATGGAATAAATCCTTCTCCCTTCTCTCCGAAGAGGGCAATACCAACTTCTTGAAATGAAAGTCCGGTACTTCTAAAAATAAATACCAAAGAGTTAACCACTGGTAAAATAGCTAGAGATTCAATTGCCATTCGGCTTTGACCAATAAAAAATGTTACAAAAGGATGTACACCTAATCCCAGCAGAGAAGTTAATGCAAGTGGATAGTAGAACTTAATTATTTCTTTATAACCAATCTTATTTTCACCTGATTCTCTTTCCTTTATGGATTTAAGAATCTTTAAACTCATTATTTTACTGGCAATTGCTTCGCTAGTAACTCCAACAGTTAATGCTGAAGCACCAACAATCACGCCATCAAACTTATAAAAAACATATAGTATGAGAGCTGTTGCTGACATCATTACCAGTCTAATAACAGTTCCATACGCAACTCTTCTTGTATAATTGTACCTAATCATTATGCCTTGATAAAATCTCCGGTAACCAATTGTACCGGGCCATGGCAGAAGAATGATGCAAGCAATATAGGTCAGATCTGAAACTTTCTTTGGAAGCGAGATTAGATCAATAGTAATATAATCAAAGATCGATGGGATTAAGAAAACAATCATCAAAGCTGTAATCACACCATTTATGATATAGGTGAAATTTCGCAACTTTTTGAACGAAAAACAATCTTTTACAAGTGCAGTTGATGCACTCATTATCATTATAACTGGGGCTTCAATTACCAATGCAAAAGAAAAAGCTACACCAAATGCAGCTAAATTAAATTTTGGTTCAGGCAATCTTGCAATTATTGCAGCTATGAAAGGACCTTCCATAGACATCATTAACCAGGTAGCTGCAAGAGGAAGCCAAAATTTAAATATCTTGGAATTAGTTAACTCTTCCGTTTTGGTATTAGAATTCATTAAGTTTTAAATTAAGTGAGGCTTAAGATACCAGGTATTTTATTTAAATATAAAGTGGATTTATTCTAATCGCTTATTAAATCTTAATGAGCTAATATATAGAATTGCTATTCCCATTAATAAAAGTATCAAGCCATCCTGCCACAATTCAGCAAACCCAATACCTTTTAGTATTATTCCACGGATTATTATCATAAAATACTTTAATGGGATGATATATGTTACTATCTGTATTAATTTTGGCATGTTTTCGATGGGAAATACAAAACCAGAGAGATATACCATAGGAAGCATAACAACAAAGATAGCCAACATCATAGCTTGTTGTTGAGTTTTGGATATTGTTGAGACAAATAATCCCAATCCCAATGTTGATAAAATGTATATAAAGGAACTAACAAATAGGAAGATATAACTTCCACGCACCTCAATATTAAATATGACTGTCATAGCTAGCAATACTATGACAACAGAAGCAAAACCAAGAATGGCAAAGGGAACAAGTTTGCCAATAATTAGTTGGTATGACTTAATAGGTGTTACGATTAACTGCTCCAATGTGCCAATTTCCTTCTCCTTCACTACAGCCAATGATGTTAATATCAATGTAATCATCATAAGAAGCAAGCCGACTATACCTGGCACCATAAAATTCCTGGTCTTAAGTTCTGGGTTGTACCAAACTCTAATTTCAGCTTCCATAGGATTATTTGATAATAGCTTTCTACCCGTAGTTTGTTGAATTTCCACAGAAATATTTTGTGCATAATTAATTAGAAGGGAATTGACATAACCAGCAGCTACGGAGGCTGTATTGCCATCTGAACCATCAAAAATTGCCTGTACCTTAACAGGTTGACGCTTATTTAATTTTCGATCAAAATCAGTCGGTATAATTATACCCAATATTGTTTTTCCTGTCTCTAGATCATCTTGGAGCTCATCGTAGGTTTGTACATAGTTATCAAAACTGAAATATCCACTGCCTTCGAATGCATCTAATAACTTTCTGCTCTCCTGGCTTTTATTCATATCATATATAGTAGTATGTACTAGATCAACATCAAAATTAGCCGCATAGCCTAAAAATATAAGCTGAATTATTGGGGCAACCAAAACAATAGCAAACATTTTGGGATCTCTTTTGAATTGCTGAAATTCTTTTTTTATAATATTTAAGATAATGTCCATAGTAAGTATCAAGTTGTTAGGAGTTAGAATTAAGAGTACTTTTTATATATCCATTTAATAGTTTCCCAATTTCATCAGTAATTGGCTTTATATCATTTGTTAGATAATATTTTAAATCATTTACAAGAATCAAATAATATTTGAGCTCCTCTAAAGAGCCCTGTGCAATATTAAAAAACCTAACTTTATCTTTAATTCCTCTTTTGATAAAACCTTCATCTATATTCGCCGGTATTGAGACAGCAGATCGTCTAATTTGAGAAGTAAGTCCATAAACTTCTTCTTTCGGAAAAGTTGAAGTCATATTATAAATAGTTAACACTAGCGCATGACTTTTTTGCCAAACAATTAAATCAGTAAATTTTTGTGATTTATTCAAACTACGCTCCATTAGTTTAATATCTAACTACTTACTACTGTATTCTAACTACTAATTTCCGCCTTTTTTTTATAAATGTTTATTGCAATAACCAAAAACACAGTTCCAAATAAAATTAAGTAAGCAAGTTGATCCCAAAACGCGTCAAGTCCTACTCCTTTAATTATTATTGATCTGAGAATTACTATAAAGAATTTTGCCGGGGTAATATTTGTTATCACCTGAATAATAAAGGGCATGCTCTCTATTGGAAATATAAATCCCGATAAAATAACAGAGGGTAGTAAAGTTGAGAACGTTGCCAAAGTAAAAGCAATTTGCTGAGAATTTGAAATAACGGAAATAAAAATGCCTAATGCCGTAGAAGCAATTATATAAATTAGTGTCATTGAGAATAGAAGTATTAAACTACCTTTTACAACTACATCAAATAGAAGATAACCCAAGATCAATATGAGTATTGCATCTAAAAATGATAAAACTATATAAGGTGTTGATTTTCCAACCAATAGTTCCAATGAGTTTATTGATGAAACGTTAATTTGCTCAATTGTTCCATGTTCTTTTTCTCTAACTAAAGAAAGTGAAACAGAAATTACAGCAGTGATAATTAATATCATTGCAATAAGGCCTGGAATTAAAAATTTTGTGGTTTGCAAATCTGGGTTAAACCAAAATATTGGCTCTAATAAAACCGGTGATCTAAATTCAGCTCCAAGTTTAGCTATTATCTTCTCTTGAAGTTCTTGATTAAATTTTATGGAAGCAATATTGACATAACTTTGTATTATAGTTGCCGCATTTCCATCAACACCATCTATCAAAAACTGTACTTGTGCAGATTCTTTGTTCTTATCAATTCGTTCAGAAAAATCATTAGGGATTATTAAAACTACTTGAGCTTCTTTTTTATCAAGAATTCTTTTTACTTGTGAATCATTATCGAGATAAGAAGCAACTTGAAAGTATTTTGAGCTTGTTATCGAATTGATAAATGAACGGCTAAGATCAGATTGATCTTTATCGAGTACCGAAAGTTGAATGTTTTTTACATCAAAATTAACTGCATAGCCGAAGATCACTAGTAAGAATAGAGGCAGGAAGATCATTACGAAAAGTAATCTCTTATCTCGTATAAGTTGTTTGAATTCTTTTTTCGCTATTGCTTTGGTTCGTTTAAACATTCTCTTTGTTGTCTAATAAGTGAATAAATACATCTTCGAGTGTTGGTACAATCTTATCAATTCTTTTGACAGTTATATTGTTTTGGGAATCTAATAAATTTACAATCTGCTCTTTACCTTTGTAATTGTTATTCATAATCAAATGTAAATTGTTACTGAAGATTGATGTTTGTTCTACATAGTTTTTCTTTTCTAATAATTCCATTGCTTTAACTGCATTTGAACACTCAACTTCAATAATATCGTTTAATAAATAATTGTTTTTTAATTCTTTCGGATTTCCCTCAGCGATTAATTTGCCGGCATTAATTAGAATAATATTATTACAGAATTCAGCCTCTTCCAGATAGTGGGTTGTAACGAAGACGGTTGTTCCACTTTCAGAAAGGTCATTAATTAATTCCCAAAAACCTCTTCTAGAAATTGGATCAACTCCACTTGTTGGTTCATCAAGAAAAACTATTTTTGGATTATGGATTACTGCAGTTCCTAATGCTAGCCTTTGTTTTATCCCTCCTGGAAGCGAGCCAGTGAGCAAAGATTCTTTGTTATTTAAGTTCGCAATTTTTAACACCCACTTTTTTCTCTCATCTAACTTCTTGCCTTTTAAACCATAAACACCACCAAAGAAATTTATGTTCTCCTCAACTGTCAAATCATCATAGAGGGAGAATCTTTGCGACATATATCCAATATTACGTTTTACATCATCTGGTTGTTTCATCACACTATAACCACCAACCATTGCATCACCAGAAGTTGGAGCAAGAATTCCACAAAGCATTCTTATTGTTGTTGATTTGCCGGCACCGTTTGCACCAAGAAAACCGAATATTTCTCCCTCTTTTACTTTGAAAGAAATACTGTCAACAGAAGTGAACTTCCCGAATTTTTTGGTAAGATTATTTACTTCTATGCTGTTCATTATTTTATCTCAGTACCAATAGCTGTGTTAAGTGCCGACAAGCCGATTTTATATTCAACCTTTGATGTAATTTGAGTTGTTTTTGCATTTAGTAAAGATGTTTCTGCATCGATTAAATCTGTACTTGTTGCCAATTGCTGATAATATTTTTGTTTAGTTATTCTGTAATTTTCTTCAGCTGATTCGACTTGTAGTTTACTTAACTCAATTTTCTTAATTGCCCGTTGTAGATTCAGGTAATTGTTGTAGACATCCAGCTCAATATTTTCTTTTAATAATGCAAATGAATTTTCGGCTTGAAGATAATCTTGCTTAGCTTGTTCAACCTTTGCTGATGTTCCTCCCCAATTCCATACTTCCCATTTTAAACCCAAACCAACATCCCATGAGTCATTAAATTCATTCTCTAATGGCAAGAACCTTTGGTTTGGATTGTTATAGTAAAAATCTCCGAAAGCGAATAATTGTGGATACCAACCAGAACTAGCTGCGTTTTCTTTCTGTTCCAATGCAGCAATTTGGAACTTGGTTGATTTTATCTCCTGACGGTCTTGCAAAGCTCTATTTGATAATTCTTCAAAACTAGGATCAAAATCATCTGATTCTAATTCGACACCAATTATGTTTGTCTTTGTACTTAATGGTAATCCTAAAGTCTTGTTGAATAAGGCCATTGTAAGCAGAACATTATTTTGTGCATCTACTAGTTTTAATTCAATATTAGCTACTTCAACCTTAAGTTTTAGCAAATCATTTTTTGTAACTAATCCATTTTCTAATAAACTTGTTGTGCTTTTCAAATGAGAGTTTAATGCTGATAAATTTTCTTCTACTAGTTTTGAAATTTGTTGAGTTGTATATAACTTCCAAAAAACCTGTTGAATGTTATCTGCTTTGGTTATTCTTTCCCTCTCATATTTAATGCTTTCAGCTTTATTATTAAGTTCAGCCGCAGATTTAAGTGAGGATAGTCTGAACCCGGTAAACAATGGCTGTTCAATTTTTGCACTCAGATTATAATTGTCAAGAATTGATTCTTGAATTGTAATTGGTTGAGGGAGTGAAGGCAGAGTGACTTGAAAAGGATTAACGTCACTCAATTTGGTATAACTTGCGTTCAATGATAACTTTGGAAGCATAGAAGAGGATATTTCCGACACAATGGCTTCGGATTTAAGAATTTGAGAGCTTGCAATTTGTAGTTCTTTACTATTTTTTAGACCAAGTGCCAAACTCTCTTCCAGGGTCAAAGTTATTTCTTGTGCAGATAGGGAAGCACAAAACAACAATGACGTTATAATTACTCTTTTCATATCTATACCTTAATATAATTTCCCATTTTTCTATTAGTTGAGTTTGAGATTCTTCATCCCGTTAAAAAGCAACACGATTCAGAATGACAGTTTTTAAATTTTCAACTAGCTTCTTTTATCTTATAAATAAATACGTTCTCTAATGTTGGTGGTATTGTTCTCTTGCTAGAAATTGTTATTGAATTTTTTGTTAAGATATTCTCTATTTGATTTATATCCTCACTTTTTTTATCAAGAACAATATTTATTCGATCACCAAAAATTTGAACATCGTATTCAGTTTGATTTTTAATTATCTGAAATGCCTCCCTTATTGGCGAGCAAACAACTTCTAATACTTCTTTGTTAATACTCTCCTTGATTTTAGCTGGTTCATCCAAAGCAATAATTTCACCTTTATTCATCATTGCAACACGTGTACATCTTTCGGCTTCATCCAAATAAGGAGTGCTCATAAAAATTGTAATTCCCTCGTTACGAAGACTTGAAAGAATTTTCCAGAAATCTCTTCTCGATACCGGATCAACTCCGGTTGTTGGTTCATCAAGAAAAAGTATTTTGGGTCTATGAATAAGACTGCAAGCAAGGGCAAGTTTTTGTTTCATTCCACCTGAAAGATTCTCTGCAAGTCGGTCTCTAAATTTTGTTAAACGCGTGAATACTAATAATTCGTCTCTTCTCTTTTTATAGTTTGTAACATTATGAATTTCGGCAAAGAATTCAATATTTTCATCTACTGTTAAATCTCTATACAAACTAAATTTTTGTGATAAGTAGCCAATACTTTCTTGAATATTATTCTTGTGTTTTTTTATGTCTAAATTTAATAGGGTGACTGCGCCTTTGTCAAAGCCTAATAAACCGCAGAGTATTCTAATCGTAGTTGTTTTTCCAGCACCATCCGGGCCAACTAAGCCAAACATTTCTCCAGCTTTTATTGACAAAGACAGATCATTTACTGCTTTTATATTGGCAAATGATTTATAAAGATTTGATATTGTAATAATATTATTCATTTATTTAGATTTTAATCTAGTTACAAGAACTTATTGTCATTCTGAAGAGCGTAGCAACATGAAAAGTTCAAAGAATAATTATTAAAAGAATTACCTTCAGTGAGCTCGCAAGTTCAGTTTTCTCACTCTCTTCGTTCGGTTCGAAATGACATTATAAAGATTTCACTTCTATTTATTCAATTGTATTTTAGCATCTGCCGGCATTCCGGCTTTTAGTTCGAATTCCGGATTCGGAACATCAACTTTAACAGCAAACACTAGTTTGGTTCTTTCATCCTTTGTCTGAATGTTTTTGGGAGTAAACTCAGCCTCTGGAGAGATGAAAACAACCTTTCCTTCGTAGACTTTGTCTTTATATGAATCGGTTGAGATATCTACTGCTTGACCCAATTTAACTTTTCCCAAATTTTCCTCATTCACATAAACAATCAGCTCAACTATAGATATATCGGCAATTTTAAATATTGAGGATCCATAATTAACAGATTCCCCTAGTTCCACAAATCTCTCAACAATAAATCCATCTATTGGAGCTGTTATGTGACTATCAGAAATTTGTTTTTTGATAAGCTCAACATTGGCTTGAGCATTTTCATAATTTGCCCGCTTTTGAGCAATCTCTTCGGGTCTTGATATGTTTTTAATTTTCTTGAGATTTTCATTTGCCGCACTTAATTGTGATTTTGCTATTGTGAATCTAGTTTCCGCATCATCATGTTGCTTCTTTGTAATAGCCTGCTCAGCAAATAAATTTTTCATTCTTTCAAAATCAAGATTTGCCAATTCATAGTTTGAGCTTGCCTGATTGTGTTGCTCTTGTGCTAAAATAATATCTTCATTTCGGGCACCTGCTACAGCTAAATCTAATTGAGCTCTAGCAGCGCTTTCTCCAGCATGTGCCTGTTTAAGTTTTATTTGTAAAATATCATGATCGATAACTAATAAAGTATCACCCATTTTTACTTGGTTACCTTCAGTAGATAATACTTTCTCAACCTGTCCGGCAACTTGAGAACTCAAAATGATGTTAGTGGTTTCAATGTTTCCCGATTCTTCAATATAATCATCACTTTCATTACTATTGCACCCGGCAATGATAAATACTAAGAATGAAAATGCAAACAGTTTAGTCTTTTTCATTTTCGTTACCCTGTTCTAAATTATTATAAATTTCTAAGCCCATTGGAGTTAAGATCCCTGTAATAAGAATATCAAATGTTATCTGGAACGCTTCATTAATTGAGTAGTTGTGATTAAGTAAAAATATTGGATTTATAACACCACGTATTGATGAAAGTATAACTGATACTATAATATCATTTGGTTTATCAACAATATATTTTTCATCCTTTCCATGATTAATTATATCAGTCCAAATATCCCTAACAATTTTTTCTCTAAACTCTTCAATTTTCTCCCATAAATCAGGCCGTTGTGTTTGGAGATCATATAACATCTTTTCATCAATTGTAAGCGATAAATCAGCAAAAAATTTAGTGAGAGCCCTGATTTTAAGAATGGCGTTTTCTTGGTCGCTGATAATTTTATAAATTTTTCCTTTCAAATTCATTTGAAGTAGTTTAACTGCTGCTTCTACAAGTTTACTCTTAGAAGGGAAGTGTTTGTAGATAGTTTTTTTACTAATACCAAGCCCCTTTGCTATTTCATCCATTGTGATTTTGTAAAATCCCGATTTCAAAAATATATTTTGCGAGTAACTGATTATTTTATCTTTTTCTTTCATAAACCCAAGAAACTATTTTTGTATTTATAGTTTCCAATATAATGCATGGAAACTAATTTGTCAAGAAAAGTTTCCATAAAGTCTTTATCAATTTTATATAGCTTAATTTTGTGTGATTATTCTCATGAGCAGCAGATGTATTATTTCAGACAATCATTGTGATTAAGTGGATTTAACAATAGAATTAAGCTATTTGGGTCAATTTTATACTATTTTATATAATTTGACATTATGTCTTATTATAATTAGCTTAAATTTTAAATAACAAATTCATGTAATTATCCTTTTCTCATTAATTAAAAACATCTATCAAAATCATTAGGAGAACCAATCTATGAAGGCAATAAATCTTAAAAGTTTTCTTTTTCTAATTCTAGTTTTCATTTTATATACCCCACTTCTTGGGCAAGATGAGAAGCCCAAAGATGAACTTTATATACTTCATCAAGATGTTATAAAAATAGATAAAGTGAAGCAATATGAAGATAATGTAAAAAAAGAGTTAGAACTTTGGAAAAAACATGGGATGGAAACTACTGTTAAATATGCATCAAAAACTGATGACAACAAGTTCAATTTTCTAACTCCGCTTGATAGTTATGCTGATCTTGACAAACAAGATGAACAATGGGCTAATTTTTCCCAAAAGGCTGGAGAGGAAACAATTAAAAACTTGTACAAAGATTATGAGGGGACGTATATTTCGCATAAAAATGTAATTATTAAAAAAAGAGTTGATCTTTCTTATTGGCCAGAAAATGGAAGATTAAAAGGGGAGAAAGTAGAGTTTTTGCATTTTGACCATTATTATTTCAAAGAAGGAAAATTGAGTGATGGGATGAAGCTTTTAAAAGAGTTTAAAGAATTAATGATGAAGAAAAATTCGAATGACGGTTATACAGTTTGGACATCTGACATTGGCGGAAATATTGGTGAAGTTGTTGTAGTTAGAGCGGCGAAAAATAATGTAGATTATTATCAAGAATCAAATAAACGAATGGAATCTGTATCTGAGGAACTAAAGGAAATGTGGCCCAGGTTTTCACCATTATTAAAAGATTTTTCTCATAATAACGGCAAACCAATGCCAGAATTTTTGTATTCTGCAGGGAAATAATAGACACCAATAATTTATTGTGCCCGCTGAAAAGCGGGCGTGATCTTATTCCAATAAAATATCTAATTCATTTAATTGTCATCAAGCATAAAGACACCGAGTGACTTTACATTTTCTATTCTCTGATACCAATCATTAAACACTAGCTCAATATGATCTACATTAAATGTCCCGAAATCAAAATCGCGGTATTTATCAATGACCGCCATAAATTCAGATTGTTTCTTAACTTCATTTCTAAATCTTACAACTGTAGAATGTGCGGTTTGTAGTTTGTAACGTTGGTCGATCGATTGTTCGAGACCTGAATTTTTAAAAGTTAATCTTAAATTATCGCGAAGATCGTTTAATGTATTATCGCTGATAAAGCCTTGAGTTATTATGCCATTCAACGTAGCAGTAACACCATTAAAGTTAATATCAAATTTTTTTGATTTTGCTAGGCATTCTGATATCAATCGGGTATAGTCGTTTATGTTAATTTGGTCCAATTTAAACCCGCTATAACAGGAAATTATTGATAATACGGTAATGTGAATATCAGAATTTTCATAATAGTATTGATTAGGTTCAAGCTTTTTTAGTTCATCCAAAAATATTTGGATACGGTTTCTAACAGAAATGGGAGGGCGAATTATAAGTGTAATTCCATATCTGTCATCTGAATTTGAATCAATAAATTCATCAACCTGAAAGCTGATTGAATTAGCAGCCTTTTTGAATTCAGCAAATAGTTTGTCGTAATTTTGTTTTAATTTCATTTGTTAATCTCATCCAGTATTTATTCCAGTAATGTTATTTCAAAATTGCGCCAATTACTATCCCAACTCCAATACCTGCAGTTCCATATAAAATATTCTCAAGAAAGTTGCTAGTCCTAATATTGCTTAATTCATCATGCGCTAAATTTAAATTATTTTGTGCAGCTTCCAGATTGCTGATGGTTTGTTTGAAGGTCGTTTTATTTTGATCTAATAGTAATTTGGTCTCAGTAAATATTTCGTTGTTAAGCTTTTGTGTATTTGCAGAATTGTCTAACAGTTTATCAGCTAGTAATATATTCTGATGCAACGATTCTTTATATAGGCTAATACTCGGTTCGCAGGCAAAATCCAAATTCATTAATTTATGTCGTATATCCTCGTATAAAATGAATCTTGGTTTGTTTACAAGGTAAATGCTGTCTGCTTCAAAATTAACAGTCTGACCCGAAAGTACCAGCACAGGTTTTTCTATAGAAGTTGAATAAGAAGAATCAATTAAGAATGAAGAGCTTGTATTAAATTGTGAAAATAAATCATAATTTAGTAAAACTACTAAAAGAAATAATAACTTAGATATCATTTAAATTTCTCATTTCGTTGTTTTAATAAACTTAATTCTTCATTATTCTTTGTTTGCTTTTTTAAAACGGATTGGACTGAAACCCAATTAGCTGTTGTTTCCTTTTTAAGAGTATGAAGAAGCGAATCTCTTTCTGAATCTAGTTTGCCTAATCTTCCTTCATATATTTTAATTTTAGCATATAGTGTGTCGATACTGCTTTTAGCTTCCAGGAGTGAGGAACTCGCAATTTCCAATTTTGGTCCAATTTGATTCAATTGGTTTTCCAATTCCTTGTCGGATGTTTCGAATTGATAAATTTGCCAGACAAGAAATAGTAAAACTGCAAGTATAACAAGTTGAATTATACTTGGGTCGATGGATAGAGAGGATTTTTTTATATCGGTAATTACTCACTCCATTAATAATTGGAATTAAAAATACTAAATAATTATATTAAATTGTAAATCATTAAAATAATATTTTAATAAATAATTATATTCGATGTTTAATGGAAAAGAGTGCTCGACTATTGAAAGCAGTTTGATTTTTGTCAGCAGTATATGTTTCTATTAACCTACAAGTTTTAACCAGCGCTTAATTCTATTTTTTCGGCAAGAGCCACAATATAGTTATCTGGATCTAGAAAGTATACAGCCCTATGACCCCAATCTCTTTCCTTAATTCCACTCAAAACTGAAACATTTAATGATACAGCACGATTAAAATACTTTTCAATATTATCTACCAATATGTATAATTCAGCTTTGATGCTATCTTCTGGTGTAGCAAATGTTTCAATTTTATTTTCTAATAATTTTTTAATCCCTTTTGCAGGCATTAAACCTAATATTGAATTTTCTGTAAGTTTAAACTCCGTCATCCCAGGAACATTTAAAATTGGTTCTTGATTTAATAGCTTTGAATAAAATTCAGTACTTACTAACTGATTTTCAACATAAAGTATAAATTGACTTTTTTTGATCATAATAAAATTCCGTTAAAGTGATATTTATTAGACTACAGTGTTGATGAAAAGTCATCTGCCTAAAAATTTTAAATTGTTTTATCTTACTTCTTTTCATTGTTTAACGACATAAAAATATAAATTGGTATTCCTGATATTAAGAGAATAATTCCCCAGAAAATTACCTCAAATCCTAAACCGCTTATGGACCATAAAGAATAAAGAAAAGCCGGAATTGAAATAAAGATTGCAATGTGCAATTGTTTTTTCTGGTAATTTATCTTATTCCTTAAATATAGTATAAGCTCAACCAGCGAAGAGAAAACATAAGGAACCAAACAAGTAAGAGTTGAGAGCATGATTATAAATGAAAACATTTTCACCAACCCTTGGGAGTAGTTCATACTTACTAGAATAGAAGCTAGCACACTTGCAATTATCAAACCAATTAAAGGAATTCCCTTTTTGGATATTTTTTTAAACCCTGCGGGGAAAATATTATCTCTTGCAGCAGCCATTGGTAACTGTCCCTGAAGTAAGATCCATCCATTTAAAGCACCAAAGCATGAAATTGCAGCTCCGATTGCTACTAGATACGACGCCCAATTTCCCCAGACCATTTTTGCTGCATCAGCAAAAGGTGCAGCTGAATTTTGTAAATCAGAAGGATTAATAATTCCTAAAATTGCAACAGTACTCGAAATATAAATTAAGGCAGATATTATAGTACCTGCGATTGTGGCTCGTGGTATTGTTTGAGTTGGATTAGTAACTTTATCAGATGGAATCGTAGCTGATTCCAAACCAAGAAATGCCCACAAGGCCAAGGCGGCTGAAGCAGTGATTGCATCAAAATTGGAATTATCACTTATATTTAATGGAATAAAATGATTAATGTCAAAATAAAAAAAACCAACGGTACCAAATAATATTAGAGGCAGAATTTTAATAATAGTTGTTACCAGCTGTACTTTTCCAACGCGTCTAATAGTTTTGGTGTTGATCAACGTAAAAAGCCAAATAGCACCGATTGCTAATATTGCCGAAAGCAAATTGTTTTCCTTCAGAGATGGAAAGAATATTGAAAGATAACTAACACCCGCAACTGCAATAGCTGCATTACCGCACCAAATGGAAACCCAATAACCCCAAACTACCAGGAAGCCAATAAAATCGCCAAAACCTTCTCTTGAATAGGTATAGGGTCCGCCTGCTTTGGTAATCACTCTGCTTAATCTTGAAAAGACTAATGCAAGAAACACAACACCAACTGTGGTAAAAATCCATCCAAAAATAGAGATACCACCATATACTGCTAGCGCTGAGGGTAATAGAAAAATTCCTGATCCTGTCATATTTCCAACTACCAGGGAAGTGCTTAACCAAAACCCGAGCTTTTCTTTTTTTCTTCCTTCATTCATACTATTTGACAAGTCGAAAAGAATTTTATAGAAAACCTATTTTAGTGTATTGATAATATAATCTTCGCCTTTTTTAATAATGTCAATATTTTCGTCAGACGCTTTTATCGCTTTGGAATACAGCTCTTTAGAATAATCGATCAAGAATTCCTCAACTTTGGGCATGTTTTGTTCTTTCCATGAATTCAGGTCTAATGATGGCCAAATGGTCTGTGCTGTTTGCAAATCTGATAAAGAGTCAAGTGTTTGTTCAGACATTAAATAATTTCCACCATGCCCAACTTCATCAATCTCAGTTAGATTTACAGTTTCATCATTTAACGAAAATCCTTTTGCAAATTTTTTGGCTTCACCAATAATATAATTAGACAGTATCACCGTACTGGGCGAAAATGCCATAGAATCAAAATTGCCGCCAATAAATGGGGCACAACCAATTTTACCAATACACGAGCTAAGATGATTTTGCCATAAATCGCCTGAAGCGGATAAGTCAGCTCCCCACCCATTACTACTGCCGGAAGTACCACAATGTGGAATTTCATAAAAATTCATCATCTCGGCACAAGCAAGGTTAAGCAAATAGGAAGTAGGAGTATAGGAACTACCCATCGTTCTCATATTAAATGCTGCGGGGAGACTGCCCAAAATCATTTCAGTTCCCTCCTTTACAATCTGGCTGAACACTAATCCAGCAATTAGTTCAGCATTCAAAAGTACCAGAGAACCTCCTTCTCTAAATGGTGAAGTTCCGCCATACATGCTATAATTAGAATACATAATTGGCAATTTGTGATTGATTGTTGCAATCATCTTATCTGTTGTAGATGCATTAAGTACTAAAGGTGTTACTGGATTGAAATAGGGAATGCAAAACGGCTTTTCTGAAATATCCCCGTTTAAGTAGGACAACATCTCAAAAACTTGGTTGATATTATCACTTTCTAAAAGTAATAATACCAATGGTTTTGAAGTATTTGCATACATATCAAGCGTGCTGTACAAATCCATCTGTTCAGCAGGAACCCCCGTTGGAACTCCGAGTGTAGATATCATATCGTAATTACTCAGCATATCTCCTAACTTTGTGGAATGCTGCATATGTTTCCTTGTAAACGATTCAACCTGACTACTTTCTATATCTTGGAAATTAGTGTTAGTTACACCAATCCCAAAATAAGTTTCATCTCCTTGTTTTTTACCCAAATTAAAAGCAGTATCGCCACTTCTATTAAATACCTCAATACTTGAGGGGGCTTTTTTAATAGCATGGTTTATAAGCTCACTCTGAATGTATACGATATCATCTTTAATTTTTACTCCGTTCGAACTCTTAAAAATATTTAGGGCTGATTTGGATTCTACTTTTATTCCAGTTTCTTCCAAAACCTTTATGGAAAAATTGTGTATTTCGTTTAATTGTTCTGGACTTAGCAATTGAAGTTTTGGTCTAACTTTTTCCGACTTATTGTTTGTCATCATATGGGATACCTTATTTTAAATAACTGTTCATAGCGTTTGGTAAAATATCGCTAATTTTTTTAAAACCGTCTTTTTGTTGTCGGTTAACTATTAACTGTTATTCAGAGTGAATGACTCAAAGTTTATTTCTATTCCGCCAAACCATCTTGCAAAGAAATTAAATAGAATAGCTTCAATTAGTCCGAGTATAAATCCGAAGGATGCAAAAATAATTGGCATACCTATGAGTGCACCAAAAGCAAGCACTGTTCCCAAACTTAATCCTGGTGTTGATGCGACGAGGGAAGAGATCCACCCGATACTTACGAGAACATCAAAGATAAGTCCGCCAAATGAATACACTATTCCGGCAAGTAAACCTACCAATGCCGCAAGGAGAGCTTGGAATATTGCGAGGGATATAATTTTAATTTTTTTTACTTTTGCCATTATTACTTCACCTCCCACATTAATTTACAAATTATATTATGCTTTTGGGGAAAATCATCTGCTGATTTCTTGATTATACGTAGAATACTTTCAAAACATAATAGTAGTAAGTTTGAAAGGGAATTTATCTGTTTTGATCTAAGAAATGTTTGTTCCTATAACTTAACCACATATAACTAACAAACAGAGAGAACCATATTGAAGTTCGGAAAATCATAGCACGAACGCTCTCAATAGCAATATCATTTCCTAGTACGTAAATGTAGCTTATTGTTCCCAACACAAGAAGATTAAGAATAAAGATTCCAGCTGACGCATATTTGCCTCGATTAATATTTCGCCAGGCTAAAATCCCTGCAATAACGTATACAAGTCCCATAAATGTGTTGTAGATTAGTAGTGGTCGAAATACCTTATACCCCGGTTCTGATCCCGCAACAACACCAATACCAACTATAATAGTAGTGATGCCAAACAAAACCGGAATGAGCGACAATATTCCTTGGATAATATTTTCAAATTTTGATAGCTTCAATTTACCTCCAATAAATGAAACGCCAAAGGGTGTTGCCCCCGCTACTTGTCCGCCCTCTTCTTGGCGGATCTTGTTGGGTGGGTTTACACAAAACTTACTTTTTGCCAACTTGCCCGCCTTCTTTTTGGCGGGCTTTTTCCAAACCGAGCGAAGCGGTCAGCTTGCTTGCCCGACCTCCTTTTTGTCGGGAGCGACTGGTTATATGGTCACTTATCTCAATAATATCATTTTTTTAATTTCAGAATAATTACCACTAACTATTTTATAAAAGTAAATCCCACTAGCAAGATTGCCAGCATTGAATTCTATATTATGTATTCCGGATTGTCTCTGCTCGTTCAATAATGTAGCTACTTCCATTCCTTGAACATTAAACATTTTTATTTCAACGTTATTATCAGAAGGAATAGAAAACTCTATTTTTGTTGTTGGATTAAAAGGATTTGGATAATTCTGTTTTAGAGAAAATTCTTCCGGAACCTCTAATTTTACTTCAACTTGCTGTGAATATTCATATTGTCCATCAATATCAATTTGCTTTAAGCGGTATTTAAAATCGCTGTCACCGGTAGGTTTATCAGTAAATGAATATTCCTTTGGTGAGTTGCTGTTACCGTGTCCGGGAACAAATCCAATTTTACTCCATTCAGACTTCTGACTACTAAATTCTAAATTCTGTCTTTCTATCTCAAAGCCATAATTGTTTACTTCTGTTGCAGTTTGCCAAATAAGCGAAACGTGGTCATCTATTATAGCTGCCGAAAAAGAAGTTAATTCAACAGGAAGTGGTACAACAGAATTATATTTGAAATTATCAAAAACAAATTGAAAATCACTTTCAACTTTTTCAAATCTCAATTCATCAAGATTTTGATAGTTGCCAAATATAATAGTGCTCCCTAATTCAATATCGGCTCTATAAATTGTGAATACATTATCAACACTCCATGGGATAGTAATTTGATGGCTTGCTACAGTAGCCCCATCTCTAATTCCAACAAATTGTATTTTTTCAGCACCAGCACCTCTAAAAGATGCCATGTCTATTGATACTAGTTCAAAGTTGGCTGCAGTACCCTCAATAGTAATCGTGGATGGCGATTCGGCTCCTTTACCATATGCCTCATCCGTGAAAAGAGAATTTGGTAAATAGCTGGCGTCAAAGAGAAAATTATCATATGTAAATCCATTCTCAGAATAATTCTGAATTTGAGCATCGTGAGATAAACCCCAATCAAAATCTTCTGTTGTTTGTGCAGATATCGCAAATCCACACATCATAATTAAAAGCAAATACTTTTTCATTTAAAGACTCTCCTTTATTAGTATTAAAAATGCTTAGCCATATAACTACATTGCCGATAAGCTGTTGCTCTGAGACGAAAGACTTAAAGAACAATGATTGTTAAATTTTAATTAGCTGTACTTAATCCTGTCCTCGCGAATGCGGGGATCATTTAAGTACAGCGACTAACTTTTATTTATTGCACAGATTCAAATTCAATCTTGCCCGCCTTTTTTTTTGCGGGCCTTTGCCAAACCGAGCGAAGCGGTCGGCTTGCTTGCCAGACCTCCTTTTTGTCGGGAGCGACTGGTTATAATGCGTGAATTTTCATTTCGTAAAAATCAAAATACTTTGGCTCTATCTCCCAATTATAAGCCCAAGCAATATTTTGTATTGCGCTAAATATTATATCCTTTTTTGTTGTTCTTAAATTATTTACTAAGAAAGATGAGACATGTCTACAACTTTCTTCATACGTATTTTTAAGATCACCTTTAATAAATGGTCTTAATTGAAAATCACTGATTCCACTTAAAGAAATTTCAAATTTTAATAATCCGTTAAAACCTAATTTATCGTAAAAATTACTTGAGGATTGTAGGACTTGATCTAATCTTGCAATTATCTCATTGAAACGAAATATTCTTTCATTTTCCCCACCTTTTATTGGAAAGCTCCCAAACAAGTGCTGATTATAAAGATAAAAACCATAATGATTAAGCTCAAAATAATATGCATGTGATTTATAAAATCGTCCACCATGAATTCCACTCTGATGAATCTTAACATCAGGATTATATTTATTAATTGGAAATTCATCACTTGTACCAAAATAATCAGAAATATAAATATCATTCAATATGTGTTTTAATTCTGGTGGATCACAAAGAATGTTATGTGGAAATCTTGGGGAAATAACTAATGATAATTTGCATACTTTATTTGAATCATTTATTTCACTTTTTTCAACTGATTCTTTCAATTCCTTCTGGTAGTATTTGTTAAATCTTTTTGTTGCTTCCTTTGAAATATTTTCACTCAATTGAATCGACTTTTGACGATTATTCAATAACCAGTGCAATTTTTCAAGATCAACAAGTGATTCAGCATGTCTTCGATTTCCGGTTCGGACATATACTTTTGTATTATTGTTTACTGCATGTGGAGTTAATTCACTTTGATGAATTCTTATAACTATTATTGCTTTTGATTCGTCATCATTAATGCAAACTTGTATTTCAGGAATTATTGGAGGAGTTATATTTGACAAAATAATACTCATAACACGTTCCGATAAACCTCGTGTATTACTTATACCTTCGATTGGAGTTATAGGTTTATTGTTATTATCTTCATCAATCCCAATTAGTATTAATCCCCCCATTGTATTTGCAAATGCACCGATTGACTTTGCTAAATCACTTGGAAAATCTTTCTTATAATCAAGTGTTGCTCCTTCGGGATTTTTTTGATCACAAAAATCTTTTACATCTTCCCAAGTTATTTCTAATATGTTTTTTGTATATAACATTCTTTTGCCTTATAGCATTATAACTAGTTAGTTAAACAGAAAGTACTTTCTCGACTGAAATTGGAAAACACGGAAATAATTTCTTCTTTATGGTACACCAATATCACTCCGTTGATATTCCTGCAATTTTTCCCGATAAATCAATTGTCAAAATTGTCGTGCTTATTCCGGTTTGCAATTCTTAATATTTATGGATTATAGACAAATCTATTGTCTCGCATTAAATAAAATTGTATTCATTTCTATAGGACAATTTATATAGTCTAATTTACCTTCTGTTTTGGTATTTGAGGATAGCTGTGTAAGTAGGTTGTTATCAACCAAATTAGGTGTTGTTGTAATTTGCATTGAAGTAATTGCTAATGCAATAATCATAAATATAATAATTAACTATTGTATAATTAATTTAATATCAATATAAATAAGATGCAAATGTATTTTTAAGTATTATAATGGTAGTAATAGATTTCTCACGCCCGCCTCGTCGGGCAAACTCACTCTAGCCGGTTCGAAATAACAAGCAAAAGAGTGCCGGTATTATTAATAAAAGAGCAAAAATAGCAGAAATGGAATTTAATCTAACTTGATATATAGCAAATTTGCATAATCTTTAATTCTCTGCATTCAAATCACAGTTGTTACATTTTTCAGTTGTTTTTCTTCATTTTATACGAAAATGATACCTTATCACGGTTTAATGATAAGAACTTAGGATAAAAAAATCTTAGTAAATTAATGTGATCTTATCATTTACGTAACTTTGAATCATATAAAAGATCTTAAAATGAATTCAATTCCTCTCTTTTGGCTATAAAAGCGGTATTTATCAAAATTGTTTGAAATTTAGATTTGCAGTTATATTTATTATCAACATTTACTTACATAATTGATGCGATTTTTTTTTCCTAAAAAGTAACCCAACTTTTTATTATATTCTAATACTTTTACTAAAATAAATTATAATTAAAATAAGAAGAAGAGATTCTGATGATTCAAGTTGGGCAATTGCTACTCACTTGTAATATGCTGGAGTAGAGGAAAGTCCGAACACCAAGAACAGGGTGCCGGGTAACACCCGGGAGCTAATTATGCAAATATTTAGTTACGGAAAGTGCCACAGAAAAAATACCGCCTGTAATTTACAGGTAAGGGTGAAATGGCAGGGTAAGAGCCTACCGCTTTAATAGTAATATTAGAGGTCTCGCAAGAGAATTCTCTTTTTGAGAATCGTGGTAAACCACACTTGGTGCAAGGTTAAGCAGAAAGTTTCACAAATATTTATTGTGAGAGGGTCGTTCTCCCTTTGCTTTCGGGTAAACCGCTTGAGTTTTAGAGTAATCTAAAATCTAGACAAATAATTGCCGTCCGTTTTATACGGATTACAGAATTCGGCTTATAGATTTGGATCATCAATTTTTCTTCTGCCAAAAAAACTATGGTTAAGAAAAAATGGACCCTCAAAGATCCTCCTGAAAAAAATGGTGTTTTAGCACTAGCTGACAGTTTAAATATTTCAGTAATACTGGCTGAATTATTAATCCAGCGTGGTATCACCAATTTTTTTGAAGCAAAAAATTATTTCCGACCGAGTTTGGATTCAATTCATGATCCTTACCTCATGTCTGATATGGAAAAAGCGGCTGCACGTGTAATTAATGCCATAACAAATAATGAAAAAATTTGTGTTTATGGTGATTACGATGTTGACGGAACATGCTCTGCTTCATTAATGTATTTGTTTCTTAAAGAATTAGACGCAAATGCTAGCTTCCATATTCCAAAGCGGCTTACCGATGGCTATGGTCTTTCCTTTGGTGGAATCGATCAGCTAAAGGCTCAAAATGTAGATTTAATTATTTCAGTTGATTGCGGGATAACTGCAGTTGAAGAGATTGAATATGCAAATACTTTTGGAATAGATACAGTAATTTGTGATCACCATCAGCCAAAAGAAGAATTGCCAAATGCATATGCAATATTAGATCCTCTTAAGCCTGGTTGTGAATATCCTTTTAAATATTTATCAGGAGCCGGTGTTGCCTTTAAATTAGCAAGAGCCGTTGCTTACCGATTTGGCAAAAAGGATATGATTTTTAAATATCTTGATTTAGTTGCATTGGCTGCAGCTGCTGATATTGTTCCGTTAACCGATGAAAACAGAATTCTAGTGAGAGCTGGGATTGAGCAGATAAATAGTAATCCAAGACCTGGAATTAAGGCTCTTATTAAAATAGCAAGAATGGAACCGGGTAATTTATCTGCCGGCCAAATTGTTTTTACAATTGCTCCAAGAATAAATGCTGTAGGTAGATTAGGTGATGCAAGCAGAGCAGTTGAACTGTTTAATGCTGATAATTATAAGGATGCTGAAAGGCTTGCGAAAGTTTTAGAATCTGAAAATTTAGAAAGAAGAAAAATTGATGAGGTCACCTTTTCGCATGCGTTGGAAATGATTAAGGATATTGAAGATTTTGACAACGAGTTGGGACTTGTTCTTCATCATGGTTCATGGCATCCAGGAGTGGTAGGTATAGTCGCTTCAAGAATGGTGGAGAAATATTATCGCCCTTCAATAATGCTTACTACTATTGATGGTGTAGCAAAGGGGTCAGCTCGAAGCATACCTGGATTTAATATTTATGAAGCTATTGAAGAATGCAAAGATTTAGTTATTCAATTTGGCGGACATAAAGCCGCAGCCGGATTAGAAATTGAGATAGACAAGATTCCCGAATTTAGAAAACGAATTAATGAAATACTTAAGGTGAAATTAAAAAGTAGTGATATAATCCCAGAGATTAAAATTGATTCAAAAATTTCGCTTTGTGAAATTACTCCCAAATTTATAAGAGTATTAGATCAATTTGCCCCATTTGGCCCTGGAAATATGAGGCCCGTATTTTTAGCAGAAGATGTTAAAGTTGTGGCAAATCCAAGAATAGTTGGCACCAACCATTTTGTAACCACTTTTTGCCAGAATGATGGTGATAAAGTGTATGATGCAATTGGATTTAATCTTGGAAAATTTGTTTATGAAGTTGACAAAGATAATGATTTGGTAGATATTGTGTTTACGATTGAAAAAGTTGTGCGAGACGGTAGATCCTATCCGCAAATTAGAGTTAAAGACGTAAGAGTTAAAACAACAGCAAGTTCAAACATTCAAGGAGTCTGATATGTCGGGTCACTCAAAGTGGTCTACCATAAAAAGAAAAAAAGCTGCAACAGATCAAAAACGTGGTAAAATATTTACAAAATTGATAAAAGAAATTACCGTAGCGGCTAGACAAGGTGGTGGAGATATTGATGGTAATCCAAGATTAAGATTGGTAGTTGATAATGCTAAATCTGCCAATATGCCTATGGATAATATTGATAGGGCGATTAAAAAAGCGACTGGAGCAGTTGAAGGTGCAAACTATCTTGAATTAACATACGAAGGATATGGTCCAGGTGGAGTAGCGATATTAATTGAAAGTGTAACGGATAATAAAAATAGAACGGTTGCAGAAGTTAGACATGGATTAACAAAACATGGCGGAAGCTTAGGCGAAAACGGTTCCGTTGCTTGGATGTTTGATAGAAAAGGTGTAATTACTATGCCTGCACAAGGTAAAACCGAAGACGATATTATGGAATTGGTTCTGGATGCCGGTGCTGAAGATATTCAAGGAGATGATGAATTTTTTGAAATTACTTCGTCAGTTGAAGATTTTGAAACAGTAAGAAAAACTATTGTTGATTCTGGGTTAGAAGTTGATAATGCATCTCTTCAATGGATAGCAAAAAACACTGTAGAAATTGCTGGTGAAACTGCCGAAAAATTGATGAAAGTGTTAGATATGATAGAAGATAGTGACGACGTTCAGAATGTTTATACAAATGCAGATATAACTGAAGAATAGTAATTTTTTGATAGAAAACGAATGATAATTTTTGGAGTAGATCCCGGGACTATAATAACAGGCTTCGGGATTATTAATTCTCAAAAGAATCAAATTGCCCTTCTAAAGTCAGGCATTATTAAAACCAATCCTAAAGAAGATTTATCCTCAAAATTGAAACAAATATATTCTGAATTGAATTTGTCAGTTCTAAATTACAAACCCGATGTATTTTGTATTGAAACTGCATTTTATGGTAAAAATGTTCAGTCAGCTATGAAAATTGGTTATGTAAGAGGCGTTGCAATGCTTGTTGCATCAATGAATAATATACTTTGTGTTGAGTACTCACCGAGAGAAGTTAAAAAAGCAGTAGTTGGAAATGGAGCTGCTTCTAAAGAGCAAGTACAATATATGATAAAGAATTTACTTAATTTGGAACAAGATAAAATCAAATTTGATGAAACAGATGCTCTTGCAGTATCGGTCTGTCATTCTATTAAAATGAATTCGTTTGCTTCAACAAAAAATAATTGGAAAGCGTTTGTTGAAAAGAATCCAGATAGAATTGTTGAGTAATTCTGCACTTATTAAGATAAAAACATAAAAATTGAAATTGAGTTTTTGATATGATTGGTCATTTAACCGGAATTATTTTATCTAAAAAACCAACACAAGTCCTAGTTGATGTTAATGGGATAGGTTATTTAGTTAATATATCAATAAATACATTTGATAAAATTTCAGATACTGGTGAAGCAATATCTCTTCATACGTATCTTTCAGTTAGAGAAGATTCGTTGACACTTTATGGGTTTTATACTTTATCTGAGAAAGAATTATTTGAAATATTGATAGGTGTAAACGGTGTTGGTCCAAAACTAGCGCAAGGAATTCTTTCAGGTATAAGTGCTGATGAGTTTAAGGATGCAATTGCGAAAAGTAATATTTCTCGTTTGGTTGCCATTCCCGGTGTAGGTAAGAAAACCGCGGAAAGAATGTTAATTGAATTACGAGACAAAGTAGAAAAAGTTTCTGATTCAGATTCTTCTCTAAGCTCAAAATCTTTTTCAATTAAAGATGATGCAGTTGCGGCACTTATTGGTTTAGGGTACAACCAAAAAACTGCTGACACAGTAACAAGAGATTTATTGGGTAAAAATTCTTCTCTCACATTAGAAGATTTAATTAAAGAATCTTTAAAAAAACTTAATAATTAGCAGTATTTAATTAAAAATGATAGAATTTTGTTATTATAATGCCGAATAGCCGCACTAAAAAAAGATTCAAATATCCAATATTTCTATTGTATTGCTAGAGTACTATTTGAAAATAATATAAATAAATGGTATATTATTCTCCTTAAACTATGAGAATACTCAAATATTATATATCATATAGAGAGAATATACTAAGCAACAGTAGAAATTCTCAAAACTTTTAGATTAACACAAAATGCACTCCCAATATTAGGAGTGCTTTTTTTTTATATATATGATAGCAGAAAACATTATAAATTTCATTGAAAATTGGGCACCGCCCGGGGCAGCTTGGGATAAAGACAATATAGGTCTTCAAGTTGGTTCACCTAAGCAAAAGGTTACAAACATATTTTTGTGTTTGGAGTTGACAGAAAAAGTCCTACTTGAGGCAATGAAGAAGAAAGCAAATTTTATTTTTACACACCATCCCTTTATTTTTAAACCACTTCAAAATATAAATACAGAATCTGATCCGAAGGGTAGATTGATTGAGAAATTAGTTAAGAATAACATTACACTTTATTCGGCTCACACTAACTTAGATTTTACAAAGGAAGGCGTAAGTTTTGAATTAGCCAAAGTGCTTAAATTAGAGAACTCTCAATTTCTTGTCAATCAAAAATCAAATCAATATAAGTTAATCGTTTTTGTCCCAAAAAAGAATTTGGAAAAAGTTGCTGGTGAATTAAATAAGGCGGGTGCGGGAATTATTGGAGATTATGAAAATTGTAGCTTTAGATCTGATGGTACCGGAACATTTAAGGGGAAAGAGAATTCCAATCCTTTTATTGGAGATAAGCATAGTTATACATCTGTAGATGAGGTAAGGTTAGAGATTCTAGTTGATTCGTGGAAATTGAATGGAGTTATTAATACATTGCGTAAAGCTCATCCATATGAGGAGCCAGCATTTGATATTTATCCATTGCAAAATGAAAATATGAATTACGGTTATGGTGTGATTGGAACATTAAATAGAAGTATGACAACAAATGAGTTCCTGAAATTCACTTGTTCATCACTTAAGACGAATAATATTCGCTTCGCTAAAGGGAAAAACAAAAAAATTAAAACAGTTGCTGTATGCGGTGGAAGTGGAAGTGATTTATTAGAAGCAGCAATTAGTAAGGGCGCAGATGCCTTTGTTACTGCAGATCTTAAATATCATACTTTCCAAGATGGGGAAGACAGAATATTGTTCGTGGATGCTGGCCATTATGAAACTGAAATTTTTGCATTAAATGCTGTTAAAAGAAAATTAGAAAAATTAATAAATAATAATAGTGAATCAGTAAAAGTATTCAAGTTTTCTGGTTCAACTAATCCTGTAAAGTTTTTTAATAATAAGGGGGTTAAATAAATTGATTAATCGATTATCAACACTTTTTGAACTACAGTTAATTGATGATGAATTAGATACGCTTCAAGAATTAAGAGGAGATTTACCTCTAGAAGTGAATCATCTAAATTCACAGATTCAAAGCATCAAAGATACTGTAGATGAAAAAGAGAAAGAAAAAGAAGAGGCATTGCAGACAATTAAATCGAATGAGAGTGAGATCGAAAGATTAAATTCCAGTCTTACAAAATTCAAAGCTCAACTTTATCAAGTTAGAAATAATAAAGAATATGACGCTCTTACAAAAGAAATAGATCACTCTGAGGAGAAGATTAGTGTTTTTACTGAGGAAAATTCTGTGCTTGAAAATCGGGTTCAAGGCTTAAAGTCTGATATTGAAGAGGTGACACCGCAATTGGATGAGTTGTTGGCAGATGTTGACATTAAAGACGAGGAGCTTAAACAAATTGTTAAAGCCAATGAAAGAGAAGAAACAAAGCTAAGCTCTAAAAGGGAAGATGTTGCTCAGAAAGTTAGAAAATCTGATTACAACACTTATACAAGAATTAGAAAAGCACTAAGTGGAAAGGCTGTAGCTACAATTACCAGGGGTGCTTGTACAGGATGCCATAACGTAGTTCCTCCGCAAAGACAAATTGAAATTAGGGGTAGTAAAAGATTATTTACTTGTGAGTCTTGTGGACGATTATTGATTTCGCCTAATGTTGCCGCAGAGGTTGCTAAAGCGTAATTATCTAGTAGTAATTAATGTTTGAAACATTCTATAAACCCAACTTTTTTAGTTGGGTTTTATTTTACATTTTATTGGATTAAAATTCTTTCTGTTCTATCCAAACTCCATCTTCCTTAATTAAATCAATTAATCCATCTACTGCTTTTTCTGATGGGACACTTTTTTCAATTACTTCTTTTCCACGGTAAAGGGTAATTTTCCCAGGTCCAGAACCAACGTATCCATAATCTGCGTCAGCCATTTCTCCAGGGCCATTAACTATACAACCCATAATCCCAATTTTTACTCCTTTTAAATGACCAGTTTTTTCGCGGATTTTATTCGTAACCTCAACTAAATCAAAAAGTGTTCTTCCGCAAGAAGGACAAGCAATATATTCGGTTTTAGATATTCTAACTCTTGTGGCTTGTAGGATTCCAAATAATACTCTGTTTATTTTGACTGGATTTATCTCTGTATTTTTAATCCAGACACCATCTCCAAATCCATCTAAAAATAATCCGCCCAGATCTGTTGCTCCATATAATCGGAACTCTTCAAAATTATTTGTATTGTATTCTCTCTGTATGACAACAGGCTGTTGATAACCCTTACTTAACAACTCAATAAATATTCTTCTCTGTTCAGCATATCCGTGATTATTATCTGTTTGTATTACAAAAACGATATTATTAACATCAAGCAATTGGTTAAAAGATTCGCCAAAAGTGTTATGGATATTAAGCTCTACAAAATTAAGATGCGGGCTCTTTATTGTTGAATTTATATATTCATCAAAAGTAAAAATTGGATGAAACTTAGGATTGTCTGTTTTTTTGATCCAAGTAGAATAATTTTGAACAATATCCAAACTTTCTGGCAGATTAGTGTTTATTAGTTTGTCTCCCGCAAAAATATAATCCGGGGCTTGATCTCCAATGTTCCATTTGTCTAAATCGGGTAAATAGGTCAATCCTAAATCAGACAATGTGTTGTTTGTGATTTCCAAATTTGATAAATCAACAATTACTCTTGGTGAGTTCTTGCCTCCAAAATTTTTAATGAGTGAACATGGCAATTTTAAATAATTAAATGGATCATATGGTATTGAATCAATCTTTTCAATGGTCTTATGTGGGAAACGGTTTTTGTATCTATTTACAAGAGCTATTGCAACTGGTGCTTCAAATTCAGGCTCTTCAGTTAGTGAAACCCTAATTGTATCGCCAAGTCCGTCTTCAAGCAAAGTCCCAATTCCAACTGCAGATTTAATTCTTCCATCTTCACCGTCTCCGGCTTCAGTAACTCCCAAGTGAAGCGGATAACTCATCCCTTCTTTAATCATGCGGTTTACAAGCAATCTGTAAGCCTGAACCATTATTTGTGTATTGCTAGCTTTCATGGAGAGAATAATGTCATTGTAATTTAGATCTTCACAAATCCTTACAAATTCAAGTGCTGATTCAACCATTCCAATAGGATTGTCACCATATCTACTCATAATCCTATCCGAAAGAGAACCATGATTTGTACCAATTCGCATAGCAGTTCCATATTCTTTACAGATTTTTACTAGTGGGGAAAAACGTATTCGAATTTTTTCTATTTCTTCTTCATATTGATAATCGGTATATTCAATTTGCTCGAACTTCTTTTTGTCTATATAATTTCCCGGATTCACTCTTACTTTTTCAATAATTCTTGCAGCTTCTTCTGCAGCGTTAGGTGTAAAATGAATGTCTGCAATTAATGGAACATCGTATCCTCTATTTCTAAGTTCGTTTTTAATATTCCGTAAATTTTTAGCATCAGTGATACTTGGTGCTGTAATTCTTACATATTCACAACCGGATTCAACCATTCTGATCGTTTGTTCTACTGTTGCTATTGTGTCCATCGTAAAAGTTGTTGTCATCGATTGTATACGGATTGGGTTATCTCCACCTAGAGGAATATTGCCAATTTTCACTTCTCTAGTTCTAAATCTGCTATATTCTGTTAAGCTATTGCAATATGTATGGTCGTTTGTGTTCATTTGTTTTGACTTTCTAATTTTTATATCGTAAATATAACAAATAGAGTAGGAATGATTATTATATTTACATTTATCTATTTTACATTAGTTGTCATATTTTAATACATTATCATTCCAATTATAACTGCTATCCAGAGTAAATTATGCGAATTCCAGAAAATACTATAGAAGAAATTAGAAGCTCTGCTAGTATTGTAGATCTTATTTCATCATATGTGCAGTTAAGGAAACGGGGCAAAAATTTTATTGGTTTGTGCCCATTTCATCAAGAAAAAACTCCTTCATTTACTGTGAGTGAAGAAAAACAAATTTTTCACTGTTTTGGATGCCATACCGGTGGAAATATCTACAAATTTTTGATGGAATATAAAAGTATATCGTTTATTGAGTCAGTACAAGAAATAGCTGAATCTGTAGGAATAACACTGGATATTAAAGATGAGCAAGTCTCCTCTGCTCAATCTGAACTCGAAAAGTATTATGAATTAAATGTTTTGGCGGCAAAATATTTTTCAGATAATTTACTTAAAGGCTCAAAAGGAGAGATAGCAAGAGATTATTTGATGAAAAGAAAAATTAAGCCGCAAACGCAAAAAATATTTGGTTTAGGCTTTGCACAAAATGGCTGGGATAATTTAGTTAATTATGCAAAAGATCAACAAGTTGAATTAGAAGATGCAAAATTGTTGGGTTTGATTGATTCAAAAGATGGGGGAAAATATTATGATAAGTATAGGGGAAGAATTATTTTTCCAATATTTTCTCCAAACGGTAGAGTAATTGCTTTTGGTGGAAGAGTTTTTCAAGGGGAAGAGAATATTGCAAAATATTTAAACTCTCCAGAATCTTCAATATATTTAAAACGTAAATCACTCTATGGTCTATCTCATTCTAAAGATGAAATAAGAAAATTGAATAAAGCTATACTGGTTGAGGGCTATATGGATTTAATAGCTCTATTTCAGCATGGTGTAAAGAACGTTGTCGCTTCTTCCGGTACTTCGCTTACTGATGATCAAATTAGATTACTATCACGTTATACAACTAATATTGTTGTAATTTTTGATGCTGATGAAGCTGGAAAGAAAGCAGCAATGAGAAGTATAGAGATACTTTTAAAACAAGACTTTGATGTTAGTGTTTTAAGTTTACCTCAAGGCGAAGATCCTGATTCTTTTATTAATGAGTTCGGGAAAGAACACTTTGATGAAGTTTTACGTACAGCTAAGAATTTCTTAGAATTTCAAACTTCCCAATATGAAGCTGAGGGAATGTTTGAAAACCCAACAACGGAAGCTGAAGCAATTAGAGAATTAGTTAAATCAGCGGCCTTTGTGAATGATGAACTTAAAAGAGGATTATTGCTGAGATCAATCTCAAGAAAATTTAATTTGAGGGAAAAACTTTTAGAAAGTGAATTAAATAAATATCTTGAACAGAATAAAAGATCAGAACAGAAAAGACCTACTTCTAGAGTAAAAGACGGAAAACCATCAAAAATAAATGCTGAGACTGACAAAAGATATTTTGCGATTGAAAAAGAGTTAGTTGATTTACTTTTTGAAGGCAATGAAGAAATAATTGGGAAAATATTTGACACAATTTTACCTGAAGATTTTACAAATAAATCTTTAAGTTCACTTGCTCAAATAGTTCATGATGCCTATCTTGAGGGAAATTTTAATACTGCAACTTTAGTTGATAAAGTAAGTGATGAAAAACTGCGAAAATATGTTTCTTCAACTATTTTAGGCGAACATCAAATTGATAAAAAATGGGATAGTTTATCAAGTAGCGGCAAAATTGAAAAATTTCCTGTTTTACAAACTATTGATACTATTAGGAAATATCAACTGATGAAGATTGATGAGCAGATAAAAGCAAATAATCTAAAAATAGAAAATCTTGGTAACGACCCAGAAGTTATAAATTTAATGAAAGCAAATAAAGAACTTAGTAACGAAAAAAAACAACTATACATTTCGTAATACTCTTTTTTCTATTCTAACTAAAACAAAATTAGTATAGGATAATTAAAATGAAAAAAAACAAAAATATCTACGAGATCAACACAAGAGTTTGGCTGAAAAGATTTTCCTCCGCCCAAGGTGAACCAACATTAAAAGATGTCCCAAAAGATTATTGGAAACAATTGCATGAATTAGGCATGGATTACATTTGGTTGATGGGAGTTTGGAGTACAAAGGAAAGTGTAATAAATGAGTATTGTTTTGAACCTGGTTTAGTGCATGATTACAAAAAGGCGGTGAGAGACTTTAAAGATGAAGACGTTATTGGATCCCCCTATTCTATAGACACCTACCAGCTAAATCCGCAAATAGGAACAGAAGAAGAATTATTGGATCTGAAAGAATATCTTAATTCAATAGGAATTAAGCTTATTCTAGATTTTGTATCAAACCATTTTAGTGTTCACAGCAGTTTAATTGAATCCAAACCAGAATTGTTTTTAACTACCGGCGAAGAATTCTTTCAGAGAGATCCACATACTTATTTCAAATCAGCTTATCATGAAGATAAAATATTTGCTCATGGAAGAGATCCCTTTTTCCCGGCATGGCAGGATACCATACAGCTAAACTATTTTAATCCGGGAACAAGACAATTTGTTATTAATACACTAAAAGATATTACAAAATTATGTGATGGTGTTAGATGTGATATGGCAATGCTTTCTTTGAATAATGTATTTGATAATACCTGGAGTGGCATACTAACATACGGTCATTTTGAGAAACCTAATGTTGAATTTTGGGAAGAATGTGTCTCTGAAGTTAAAAGTACTAAAGCAGACTTTGAGTTTATTGGGGAAGCTTATTGGGATCTTGAATGGGAACTTCAAAGGTTGGGTTTTGACTACACATATGATAAAAAATTGTTAGATCGTTTAAAGCTAGGTCAGATAAGTGAGATTAGAGGGCACTTGATGGCAGAAAAACAGTTTCAAAATAAATCTGTACGATTTATTGAAAATCATGATGAAGAAAGAGCAATTACTTCTTTGGGTTCCGATAAAGCAAAAGCTGCTGCCGTCATCATGAGTACTATTAGTGGTATGAGACTCTATCATGACGGTCAATTGGAAGGAAAGAGAATAAAACTCCCGGTTCAACTTGGAAGGGAACCTCACGAAGATGAAAATGAATGTATTGCAAATTTATATAGAACATTATTGCGCATCATAAATAATGAAATATTCAAATATGGTGAGTGGGACTTAGTCAAAACAAATTTAGCTTGGGAAGGTAGCAATACAAATGATAATATTTTAGCCTGGATGGTAACCTATAATGGAAGAAATCGATTAGTGGTTGTTAATTATACCAGAGAGGTTTCGCAGTGTAAGGTGAACATATGTTTGAATAACTATCCTGATAAATTTAAGTTAAAAGATATTCTCAATGGTAAGACGTATTATAGAAATACGAAAAATGTCACTTCTGAAGGTTTGTTTATAGAATTAGGCCCTTATAAAAGTCATATTTTTTCTTATTAAAATTGAATATGAAAACAGCTGTAATTATTCCCGCCTATAATGAGCAAGATTCTATTGCTAAAGTTATAAAGGCCATTCCTGATCAAATTATTTCTGAAATTATTGTAGTTAATAATAACTCTACTGATAAAACTGCTGAAGTCGCTCAAAGTGCTGGTGCAACAGTTTTGTTAGAACATTTTAAAGGTTATGGTGCCGCTTGTCTTAAAGGCATAGAATATTGCAAGAATAAGAATTTTGAAGTAATATTATTTTTAGATGGCGATTATAGTGATTACCCTGAAGAATCGACAAAAATTCTAAAACCCATATACGATGGAGAATATGATATTGTACTTGGTTCAAGAAGAATGGGGAAAAGAGAAAAAGGTGCTTTGCCACTACAATCACAGCTTGGCAGTATAATTGCAAGCGTTTTGATTAATCTTTTTTGGGGATTTAAGTACACAGATCTGGGGCCTTTTAGAGCCATAAAGATGTCTAGTTTAGTAGAACTTGAAATGGAAGACAAATGGTACGGATGGACAGTCGAAATGCAAATTAAAGCTGCCAGAGAAAAATTTAGGATAAAAGAGATACCAGTATCATATAGAGTTAGAATTGGTAAATCTAAAGTTACTGGGACCATTAAGGGTACAGTAATGGCTAGTATTATAATTCTAGGCACAATTTTTAAATACGCTTTTAAATTCAAGTAGTATATTCATGCGAATCAACAAGACATTTTTGACCTCTACTTTTATGAAATGATTTGAAAGGAAAACATAGCCGTGGCATATAGTGAACAATTAGCAAATAGAATAAATAAAGTCTTTCAAAAAAAAAATGCTAAAATTGAAGGCAAAAAATTTATGGGTGGCACTGTTTTTTCCTAGATGGAAAAATGTGCGTAGGGCTGGATATTGATAAAAAAACTAACAATGACCGATTAATGGCTAGAATAGGTGAAAATGCAATGGAAGAAGCATTGAAGAAGAAAGGATGCAGACTAATGGATATAACTGGAAGGCCAATGAAGGATTTTGTTTTGTTGATCCAATTGGATTTCATTCAGATAAAGACATAGGCGATTGGCTTCAACTTAGTATTGATCATAATCCTTTTGCTAAAAGCTCTAAGAAGAAATGAACTTAAGAAGAGCTTACATCTCCTAAATTATTATCAATTGTCATCCATCTTACTATTGTTTTAATAATATAGTTTTACGTTTTAATATGAATGAATACAGTATAATAATTCCCACTTATAATGAAGAGGAAATTGTTGAGAAACTTCTGATTGATCTCGACCATCAAATAAAACATTCAAATTGTAATGTTGAAATCATAATTGTTGATGGTTCTAGCACTGATCATACAGTAGAAATTTGCAGTAAATATGATGTGAAGATTATTCAAACCGATAAAAGTAGAGGGAAGCAACAAAGAATTGGTGCGGAGAATTCCAGTGGGGAGCGTTTAATTTTTCTTCATGCAGATTCAATGTTACCCAGCAAAGCCATTTCTTATATTGATGAAAAATTTAAAGACAACATTGAAATTGCAACATTCAATATGAAATTCGATCGTGATAATTTATTGTGCAATTTTTTCTCTTTTTTTACCCGTTTTGATTCAATATTTTCTACATTTGGTGATCAGGGACTAATAATAGAAAAAAGATTTTACGATAAAGTAGGTGGGTTTAAGGACTTGCCATTAATGGAAGATGTAGAATTTTTTAGACGAATAAGAAAATTTACCAAGATTAGAAAATTTACTAAATACATTACTTCCTCATCGCGTAAATTAGAAAGAGAAGGAATATTAAGAACACAGGTTCGGAGTTTTATTACAATAATAAGCTATTTGTTAGGAATTAATACAGATACACTTTATAAACTTTATTATCATCGGAATTATGAACAAGAAAAAAGCAGCAATAGTATTCGTAAAATATCCGGAATTAGGAAAGGTCAAAACCAGATTGGCTTCAACAACAAGCTATAAATTTGCGGTAGATTTTTATAATTCTGTTTCCAAACACCTTTTTGATGAAGTTGAAAAAATTAATCAGAGTATAGATGTATTTATTTTCCATTCAATTGTTGATGATATTAATAAAGTAAAAAGTTGGGTAGGAAAGGATTTTATTTTTTGTGTTCAAGAAGGAAATGATCTTGGAGAAAAAATGTCAAATGCTTTTGAGCAAGTTTTTTCGAGAAACTATAGTAGTGCTATAATTATAGGCAGTGATGTACCAGAAATTTCTCAAAAAATTTTACTAAATGCATATAATTCTCTTGAACAAAATAATATAGTAATATCACCATCAGATGATGGTGGATATTCTCTATTTGGAATGAATGAACATCATTCTGATTTATTTAAGGAAATTGAGTGGAGTACTAATTCCGTATTTAATGACACATTACAAAAAGTCTTGGCTAAGAAGTTGACACTAAAGATCCTACCAAATTTAAATGATATTGATAATGAAATTGAACTTAGAAGCTGGATGAAAACTTCTAACAATTTTCAGCTCATTAATGAACTACATGATTTAGCCAGAAAGGAGAATATTAGATTATGAAAAAATTATTATTGATTTTATTTTTATGGTTTTCTATTAGCTGTGCCCAGCAAGTGGATCATTCTGTTTTTACTGACCTTATGAAAGAGTATAATGTCAATGGATATATAAACTATAAAGGACTTACAACGGAGAAAAGATTAAATCATTATTTAGATGATCTTTCCAAAACTAATATAAGCAACTTGGAAACTGATGAATCTAAAATTGCATTTTGGATTAATGTTTATAATGCATTTACTATTAAAGCTATTGTTGATAATTACCCAGTAGAAAGTATAAATGATCTACATACAGGAGGCAGAATAATTGGTCATATACTTTCAACAACTGTATGGGATGATGAGTTTATTATTATTTCCGGCAAAGAATATTCATTAAATGATATTGAACATAAAATTCTACGCAAAAAATATAATGAACCTAGAATTCATTTCTCAATTGTTTGTGCATCTATTAGCTGTCCGCAATTAAGAAACGAAGCGTTTGTTGAAAATAGATTGAAGTTCCAACTGGAACAGCAAGCTATTCAATTCTTTAATGACGAGTCTAAAAACAAAATAGATCTAGAAAATAGAACAGCACATCTATCAAAAATCCTTGATTGGTTTTCAGAAGATTTTGGTGATAGTGATAGAGAAATATTATTATTTGTTTCAAAATATTTAAATAGTAATATTGGTGATGATATAAAAGAGAACTTAGATAAATGGTCTATTGAATATTTAGACTATGATTGGGGATTAAACGAATACAAAATTAATTGAGGCTATTTATGGAAACTTATTATGATCCAAAAGATTTAGACAAATTTTCAGAAATGGCAGAAGGTTCGCCAAAACTTTGGGCTAAATTTAGTCAGTGGTATGGCGCTGTATTCGAAGAAGGTGCTTTATCTCAGAGAGAAAAATCACTAATTGCATTAGCTGTTGCTCATGCAGTACAATGCCCATATTGTATTGATGCATATACACAGGACTCCTTGGAGAAGGGAGCAGATCTTGAACAAATGACGGAAGCCATTCACGTTGCAAGTGCAATTAGGGGTGGTGCTTCTATGGTTCACGGTGTCCAGATGAAAAATGTAAATGACAAAATGACAATGTAAAATGTAGCCGCAAGCTTTAGCTTGCGCACTTAAGAGATTTATGGTTGTTGATTAAAAGATCGAAAGGAAACAAATGGAAGCAAGACATAAAAGCATGAAAGCCTCTGGTGACTTATTGTCCAATGCAAATGAACAACTGAAGATTATAAATCAATCTCAAGATTATCCTTTGTTCAATGATAAATTTCAAGAAACTATTGGTTCTCCATTAGAGACAAGTAAAATTGAGATTTTCCAGATCAATCTAGGCTATATGTGTAATATGGTATGCAAGCATTGTCATGTTGACGCCGGTCCGGACAGAACAGAAATAATGACGAAAGAAACATTAGAACTATGTTTAGAAGCATTAAGAAATTCTAACATTCAAAAAGTTGATTTAACCGGTGGTGCTCCTGAAATGAATCCACACTTTAAATGGTTTATTGAGGAGGTCAGAAAGCTTGGCAAACATGTTATGGTCCGATCTAATTTAACAATTCTTGTTACCAATAAATTCGACGACTATGCTAAATTTATGGCTGATAATAAAGTTGAAATAATATCTTCTTTGCCTTATTACAAAGCAAGCTTTACCGATAAACAGCGTGGTGATGGAACATTTAGTAAATCGATTGAAGCGATAAAGAAATTAAATGAGATCGGATACGGAAAAGAAAATTCGAGGTTAATACTTAATTTGGTTTATAACCCAATTGGTGCTTTCCTTCCTCCAGCTCAAGAAGCACTAGAAAATGATTATAAGAAGGAATTATTGAATCATCATAATTTAGTTTTTAATAACCTTTTTACAATCACTAATATGCCAATTAGTAGATATCTTGATTATCTCATTCAATCTGGTAATTATGATAAGTATATGACAAAGCTGGTTAATTCATATAACCCAGGCGCCGCCCAAAATGTGATGTGTAAATTTACTTTGTCAGTTAGCTGGGATGGATACTTGTATGACTGTGATTTTAACCAGATGTTAGAGATGAGGGTTAACCATGGAGCCCCAACTCACCTTAAGGATTTTGATGTGAAAAAACTAGAAGGCAGAACAATAGTGACCGGACAACATTGCTATGGGTGTACGGCCGGTGCAGGCTCAAGTTGTGGCGGAGAGATTGCTTAATTTCATTTAACTTAACAAAAGATTAAATTGGTATTATAATTTTAACAATAAATTTTTTTTGAGGAATTATGAAATACCAAATGATGATTAAGATTATTCTGTTAACAAGCCTGTTATTCGGATGTTCCGCATCTTCACCTCTTTTGGAGCCGGATAATGATGATCTTGCAGCGCATGCTCCCTCTGAATTTTCTGTCGAATTCAACACGACTAAAGGAAATATACTGGTTGAAGTTAAACGAGAAAACTCACCACTTGCTGTTGATAGATTTTATTATTTAGTTAAAAATAATTATTATAACTATAACAGATTTTTTAGAGTACTTCCAAATTTTGTTGTTCAGTGGGGAATGAGAGGAGTTCCGATAATTGACAAAGCTTGGGAAAATTTAGGAATTGAAGATGAGCCGGTTAAATTGAGTAATACAAAGGGTACGATATCTTTCGCAAGAGCTGGAGTCAATTCTAGATCAAATCAATTATTTATCAATCTTGGCGATAACATTCGTTTAGATACGTCAAATTTTAACGATGTAAATGGTTTTCCTGCGTTTGGAAAAGTAATTAAAGGGATGGATGTTGTAGAATCTATAAATTCTGAATATATGCAAGAGCCAAATCAAGATTCTATAAGTGTACGAGGGAACATATATCTGAAAAAAAATTACCCAAATTTGGATTATATAATTTCAACCAAAATAATAAACCAATAATAATCCCATAGTATTGTTATGATATTTAAAAAAAGTGTATCCATTCTAGTAATATCTCTATTGAGTTGTGCTTCTTTTTTTTCTCAATCTATTAGTAAAAATTTTATTGTTGGGACCAAGATTGCAGAACCATTTGTAATAAAAGATAATTCAGGAAAATGGAAGGGGATATCCTTTGAACTTTGGGAAAGAATTGCAAAAGATCTTGATATCGATTATGAAGTTAAAAGTTACGATCTGGGAGGATTAACAAAAGCTGTGGCTAATGAAGAGATTGACATAGCTGTCTCTCCACTTACAATAACATCAGAGAGAGAAAAAATATTTGATTTCACACATTCCTATTTCACAACTGGCTTAAGCATTGCTGTATCTAACAAAGACAATAGTAGTGTATTCACTATCGCAAAAAACTTTTTATCTATGCAATTTATAAAGGTTCTTCTCATAATATTTATAGTTCTGTTTTTTGTGGGACTCATAGTTTGGTTATTCGAAAGGAAAAAGAATAAAGAGCAATTTGGTGGTGGAATAGCAAAAGGGTTAGGATCAAGTTTTTGGTGGGCGGCAGTAACTATGACTACAGTTGGATATGGAGATAAGGCGCCAAGAACAACTGGTGGAAGAATAATTGGTCTAATTTGGATGTTTGCCGGACTAATTATGATTTCCGGATTTACTGCAGCAATTGCATCTGCGCTAACAGTTGATAAGCTAGATGTTGGAATAAATTCTTTAAGCGATTTATATAATGTAAGAGTCGGGACTGTTAGAAATTCCTCCAGTGAAGAATATTTAACTCAAAATAGTGTTGATTTTATTACCATGGAGAACATAGAGAAAGGAATTGATTTAATAAAACAAAATAGAATTGATGCTTTGGTTTATGATGCCCCAATATTAAAATATTATATTAAATCTCAAAACATATCAAATGAAGTTAAGGTTCTTTCAATAATATTAGACCCGATTCATTATGCCTTCGCGCTTCCAACCGGCAGTCCTCTAAGGGAAGCTATTAACAGGATCTTATTAAGAGAGATTGATAATGTTGAATGGACAAAAACAATTAATTCTTATCTTGGCAGATAGTACATTTATTTTCTTTACCGCCTTCCAGAACAAGACGTTACATCTGATTAGTTTAAGTTGAAATGACTTTTTATTTAATAATACATTTTATATTTTGCTGAATGCTATAATTATTAAGTTGAAAATATGACTATTCAGAATACCAAGAAAGCTGGTTTACTAAAGAGTATTACCAGTATCGCTAATCAAATTAACAACAGTTATCTTATTTTTGCTAACAAAAGAAAAATCCCTAAAATCTTAAAGAAAAAATATTCACTTACAATTATTGGTTTAATAGGAATAATCATAATATTTCTGTTATCTACTGGCTCCTCAATAGATTCAAACTTGCCTACATATACTATAAAAAGGGATGTGTTTTTAGTATCAATCACTGAAAGTGGTGAAATAAAGGCTAAAAATTCAATAGCAATCTCTGCTCCAAGAGTGAGAAGTTCTCTTAAGATTGTTGAGTTAGTTCCCGAAGGGAATTATATTAAAGCTGGAGAAGTTGTTGCAAAATTCGATCCAACCGAAGCATTAACAAAACTTAAGGATGCAGAAGCAGAGTTAGAAATAGCTCGTTCCAATAAAGATAAATTGTTAGCCAATCATGCCTCTCAAATGGCTGAGATGGATTCCGATTTAAAAAGTTCTGAGCTTAGTTTTGAATTGTCAGAACTTAATATGGAGCAAATGAAATTTGAAGCCGAAGCTAAAAGAAGAGAAGCAGAGCTTCAACACAAAAAAAATGAATTGAATTTCAAAAAAACTAAACAGACCTTCGAGTCAAAGAAAATAATTCAAAAATCCGAATTGGAGAATATGAATGTAGAGATCCGACAAAAAATTACTGAATTGGAAAAGGCACAAAGAGATCTAAATGCTCTAACATTAATATCTTCAGCAGAGGGTCTTGTTGTTTATGGCATTAACTGGAATAATCAAGGGCAAAAATTTCAAGTTGGCGATCAACCTTGGCGTGGGCAAGTAATTGTAACTCTACCCGATCTATCAAAAATGGAAAGCCATACTTATGTAAATGAAGTAGATATAAGTAAAGTTAAAGCCGGACAAAAAGTTGAAGTTAAGCTTGATGCATTTCAGGATAGTATCTTTTATGGGGAGGTGGCCAAAGTAGCGAGATTGGGAAAAAAGAAAGATGATCAATCAACAATTAAGGTTTTTGATGTTTTTATTGAGATTGAAGGAGTATCGGAAATATTAAAACCTGGAATGACAACTAGCAATAAGATTATTATGGATGAAATTGAAAATCAAATTTTTATTCCTCATGAAGCTTTATTTGAAAACGAGGGCGACTTGATTGTTTATGTGAAAGATGGTGCTGGTTTTGATGAAACCAAGATAACAATTGGAAAAAAAAGTGACGATTTTGTAATTATTAAGAATGGCCTAGAAGATGGAGATGAAGTATCATTGAGAGATCCTTACAAAAAGATATTAGATGAGGAAGCGGTAGAGGAAAGTTCCGTGGAAATGCCGGAGGATGGACACTAATTGAAAAAGTTAGACTTATTTGCTATTGGTATTGAAGAACTTAATTCAAATAAGTTAAGAACCTTTTTAACAATGTTAGGAATTATTTTTGGTGTTGGTTCAGTAATATCAATGTTATCAATAGGCGAGGGAGCAAGAACTGAAACATTAGAACAAATTGACTTGCTGGGTTCTAACAATATAATTATTAAATCACAAGAAATAGAGATTGGAGAGAATGAAACAACATCATTTACTCCCGGATTAAATCTTGACGACCTTTCTTCGATAAAGAAAATCACTCCATTTATTCATTCACTAACACCGCAAAGAGAGTCACCTGAAAAAGTAATATATAAATCTGACGTGCTTGAAGCGAATATTATTGGAACTACTACAAATTACCCCAAAACTTTTAACTCCAAACTTTGGGCTGGAGAATTTTTTAATATTCATCATATAGAAAAATATTCAAATGTATGTGTAATTGGATCTGATATTAGAGAACAATTGTTTAAGTACAAAAATCCTATTAGTGAAAAAATAAAAATTGGAGATCTTTGGTTTACGATAATTGGAGTAATAACAGCAAAAAAGAGTATAACATCTAATTCATCAACAAGTAGCTTTAGGAATTTTAATCAAGATGTCTATATTCCGTTGACAACAATGAGCTTTAAAATGAATAAATATATTGAACCATCCAAGCGGAAAAGAACTAGCTGGCGGGATAGAGGAAAAATTGCAAATGCAATTGATAGAAAAACAATAGACCAATTAACCATTAAGGTAACTAGTGATGATAAAATGTTAGAGGTTGCACATATTATCAAAAAAATTCTGACCAGAAGACATTATAATGTTTTTGATTACAAAATTATTATTCCTGAAGAGATTATGGCGCAAAAACAAAAAACTCAAATAATTTTTAATATTGTAATGGGTGCAATTGCAGGCATTTCCCTTTTGGTTGGCGGCATAGGAATAATGAATATTATGCTAGCAAATATTATGGAGCGAACTAGAGAGATAGGAATAAGAAGAGCAGTTGGGGCAACCAGAGAAGATGTATTGCAACAATTTATATTTGAAGCATTAACAATAAGTTTTATTGGTGGTTTATTAGGAATCCTGACTGGTTATATATTAACATCATTAATCTCTAGTTATGCTGAGTGGCGAACTATAATTACTCCCTTTTCCATCTTTCTTGCATTTTTTGTATCAGTAGTAGTTGGATTTGTGTTTGGAAGTTACCCTGCCAAAAAAGCTGCTGAAAAAGATCCGATAGAATCACTTCGATATGAATAAATTAGAAATTAAATGAAAATAATGTATCAAATAGTAATAATATTTTTTGTGCCGGTTTTAGTTTTCTCACAAGAAATTTTCACATTAGAAAAAGCCATTTCAACTGCTCTGGAGAAAAGTTTTGGAATTAAAAGTGCTGAATATTCTTTGTTGGCTTCTGAAAAAAGCTTAGAGGCCTTCAAGGCCAGCTTATTTTCAAGGCTTGATTTAGAATTTGATTTGCCAAACTACTCTAAAAATTTAACCAGTCAATTTAATTTTTTGGAGAGCAAAGAGGAGTTTTTTGAATTGGGTAGCTCAAGAGTTGAAGGTCGCTTAAGTTTATCGCAGCCGTTAATTTTTTCTAACGGAACAATAAGCGTTGTTGGCAGGTTGTTCGGTCGGGAACAATTTGGTACAAATATAAGTCGAATCAAAGATTATTTTACCAATGTTGGAATATCCTTAAATCAACCTCTATTTACTTTTAATGTGCAAAGTGCAAATTTAGAACGTGCCGAAATAAATCTTCAGACTGCTAAAAGAAATTATAACCATGCTGAGCAAAATTTAATTTATGATGTAAAAGTTGCTTTTTATAATCTTTATAAGCTAAAGGAAAATGTTAAAATTGCCGAAGAAAAAGTAAAGCAAAATGAGGAATCATTTCAAACTGCTGGGAATAAATTTAGAGCTGGACTAATAGCTGAAGTTGAAGCATTGCAATTAGAGGTTGACTTGGCTTCGAGTAGAAACGAGCTGCTAAATTTAATGTTGTCATTAGAAGAAGTGGTTAATAATTTCAAATTATTAATTGGTCTTGGATTAGAAGAAGACATTGATGTTATTTCCAATCTCATTTACCGATCGGTTGATATTGATGAAACGATGGCAATTGAAAGTGCTCTTAAAAATAGATCAGATTTATTGAATCAACAAAATGATATTTACCTTTCCGGTTTACAAGTTGAAGAGGTGGATTCTAGAAGACAAATTAAAGTTGAGTTAAATGCACGGTACGGTGTTACCAAGAATGAGGAAGAATTTTCAAACCTCTTTAATGAGCTATTAGATGATATTAATGTTGCCTTAACCTTATCCGTTCCAGTATGGGATTGGGGCCAAAATTCCAGACAAGTTGAAGCGGCGGAAGCCAATTTAATGAATGAGAAGCTTGTTTATGAGAATCTAAAGAAAACAATTCAAAATGATGTTGTTGCTACAATAAATAGAATTAATTCTGCAAGAGCAAGAGTAGAAGTATTGAGCAAATCCGTTGAAATATCTGAAAAAAGTTATAAAATATCGTTGGAAAGATTTAAAGCAGGAACAATATCCAGTTTTGATTTAGTTCAAATGCAGCTGAGATTAACAGAATCGAAAAATAATAGTATCAGTGCCTTAATTGATTACAACCTTGCGATTGCAGACCTCGAAAGAAAAACCTATCAAAAATATTACTAATTTAATTTGTATTAGTTTCAACTAATAATTAAAACAAAAGATCTGTTACAATTATTCTTATCTTTGTTTTATGAATAAATCAGATTTAATTTTACTCCCGGGATTAAACAAACAATTATCATTTTTGAAGAGCAGATTAGAGCTGTCTGAACTTCAAGTATTGATTATGGGATCCGGTACGGCAATTATCGCAAATCAAATATTTAAAGCGGGAAACAATGTTGAGCTAATTGTTGAAGATTATGATTCATTAATGAACGCCAAGCTCGAGTTTGATGGTTCGGTAGAAGTTAATGTTAAAATAATGGATTTTGAAAGAACTGATTACTCAAATAAAAAATTCGACCTTGTATATGTTCAAGGTTCTATATCCGACTCCAGAAGGAAGAAAATAGTAAAGGAAATAAAAAGAGTTCTCAAACAAGATGGTTATCTTTGTCTTGGTGATATGGTTAATCTTTCTAAAAATCCACCAATATTTGTAAAAGAACTTTTTGCATTTTCAAAACTAGAACCGCTTTATAAAGAACTACTAATCCCATATTATGAAGAAAGAAATTTTGAATTGGTCGATTCAATTGATTTGTCATTTACGTTGAGGGAATATTATAGCATTAATACAAAAATGCTAAGCGAGCGAAATAAGTCATTAAGCTCAAATGAAAAATCTTACTACAAGAAAATCTTAAACCAAATAAGTCATGAATCGAACGCGTACTTAAAATTAGGTGCTAGTAAATTCATTGGATTTCATACCCTACTTTTAAAAAAGAAATAATAAGAAGAATAATAAAATGAAAAAACACGATATAGTAGAACTAAAAATAGAAAGCTATGCATTTGAAGGAAAAGGAATTGCTAGAATAAATCAATCTGAGTTAGAGCATGAAAAGGCCGATAAAGACAAAAAGTATATTTTATTTGTTCATAACTCCTATCCGGGCGATACTGTAAAAGCAAAAATTCTAAAGCTTAAAAAGTCTTATGGAGAGGCAAGGACAGTTGAAGTAGTAAATCCTGGCGAAGGGAGAGTAAAAGCAAAATGTAAACACTTCGGTGTTTGTGGTGGTTGTAAGCAGCAAGATTTGGAATACGAATATCAAGTGAAATACAAACAAGAACAAGTTAGAGATATTTTTGAACGGCTTGGAGGATTTTCAGAATTTGAAATGCTGCCAATAATTAGATCCGAGGAAAAATATAATTACAGAAATAAAATGGATTTCTCTTTTACGCCGCAGAGATGGTTAACCAATGATGAGATAAATAAGGAAGAGAACCTTGATAAAGAATTTGCTTTAGGATTTCACGTCCCTAAAGTGTTCAGCAAAGTAATAAATATTGAAGAATGTTATTTGCAATCAGACAGAGGAACAGAGATTCTAAATTTCACTCGGGATTACTTTAAATCGCTCAATACATCAATTTATTCTACTTATACTAACGAAGGATATTTGCGTAACCTGGTTTTAAGGGAGTCATTCGGGTTTGATCAGTTTATGGTAAACTTAGTTACTTTTACTGATGAAGAAGAAGTAATGACAGAGTATACAAAGAGTTTAATTGAAAAATTCCCTTTTGTTACTACGGTTATCAATAATGTTAATTTGCGTAAAGCTCAAGTAGCATATGGAGATTTTGAAAAAGTTTATCATGGAGATGGACTTATATATGATAAAATTGGCAATTATAAATTTAGAGTAAGCGCAAATTCTTTTTTCCAAACAAATTCTCTTCAGGCAGAAAAGCTTTATCAAACAGCTTTAGATTTTGCTGACTTTAATGGAGACGAGATTGTTTATGACCTTTACTCTGGAGCGAGTACAATCTCAATATTTGTTTCGCAACAAGTAAAAGAGGTGTACGGATTTGAATCTGTAAGATCTGCTGTAAAGGATGGGAAAACGAATTGCAAGATAAACGATATATCTAATGTAAAATCTTATGAAGTCGACTTAAATAAATCGTGTCTTTCACTTTTAGAACAACACAAAACACCAAAGCCGGATGTAATTATTGTTGATCCGCCAAGAGCCGGAATGAACCCTAAGACAGTTAATGATCTTCTGAAACTTGAATCCAAGAAAATAGTTTATGTTAGCTGTAATCCTTCCACCCAAGCCCGTGATATAAAATTATTGTGTGAAGAAAAATACAAGTTAGTTAAGATTCAACCGGTAGATATGTTTCCACAGACTTATCATATAGAAAATGTTGCTTTGCTGGTTAAGATTTAGGTTGTTGTTGTGTTAAATAATGGTTTATGAGTTTTGGATTTTTTATGATTGAAGAAAAATAACCAATAAGTAATAGAAATGTAATAATTCGTCAAAGTTTTGAGAATAAGGCGGCCATGATCAGATCACAGCCACCTACCCCCTAAACAGTGCTAAACCTTTTTAAGACTTCAGTATTAGAGTAATTCGTCATAAAATTGTATAACACAGTTTTCTAGCTGTTTTAAATTTTGCTTAATTGCATATAATTATTTGTTCGGATTTGAACAAGTAGAATGGCAGATAATACAAGTGATATTCCCAACTGACAAAAAACAGTATTGAGCTGAAAGATATCTTTACCACGCTTAAGATATTATCATCAATCTTAAAGTCCCCCGAAAAAAAATCTCAACAAGATAAAAACATCTTGTTAAAAGTTGTGTAAATATAAATAAAAATGAGTATAAAATGAAAGAAGAATTGTCAATTGACATGAATAAAAACTTTCAACTGCTTAGTATGAAACCAGGCCTAGTGTATCTGGCCTAAAAGGTGTAACTCGAAATTCCGAATAATAAAAAGGGTTTGCAACATAAATACACTTAAATTATTGACAAATTAGAATAAACTCGATATAATACGACTGAATAGAATGGTAGTAATATGTTTATCTATTACTTGTTAATCCATATAGTTCTATCTTTTCCCCAAATTGAAAATAATGAGCGTAGTATTTTCATTGCTAAAAATTCTTGGCATGTTGGAATAATTTTGGAGATTGATGACTATTTAATATCTAAGATAGATGCTATTGAACATTTTGAAAAATATAATTATGTAGATATTGGCTGGGGTGATGCTGAGTTTTATCAAAGTCCAAGTGACTTTGATCTTTTGTTGGCAGCCAAAGCAATTCTTTTGCCTACCTCAAGTGTAATAAGAATTGAAGGTTATAACAATTCCTTAAATGAAATAATAAATTGGCGGGATTATGTTTTTGAGATAAAGTTAGACAGTGCTCAATATAATAAACTATGCGAATTTTTAAGTAATTCCTTTAATAGAGATTCGACTAATCAATTGCTCCAAACTTCAGAAAAATATAATGGCATTATTAAATATTATTCATCTATGCATAAATATTATTTAGCATATACCTGTAATACATGGGTAGCTGAGTCTTTAGAATATGCCGATACAGAAGTAATATCTTCAAATGTAATTACTGCCGAAGAATTATTTAAAGAACTGACTAAAATTGGGATATTGTGTAAAATCAAATAGTTTGACTGGAATTTGATTTGGATTTATTTCAATCAATTAGTAAAAAATCAATAATGTTTAGATCAGTAGTTTCGACGTCGAATTACTTTTTTTAGGCAGTTTAATAATGAATTCGGATCCTTCACTTAATTTTGATTTTACTAAAATCTCTCCGCCACATTTTTTTACAAATTCATTAGCTATTAGTAGACCTAATCCTGTACCGCTTTCACCTGCAGTTCCTATTGATGTTACTACTTTGTCGATACGAAATAATTCATCAATTTTATTAGTTTCTATACCAACTCCATTATCCTTTGTTGAAATGTAATGAAATTGATCATCCTGATAATCAGAGATTGTTATTTTTCCCCCATGTTGCGTGAATTTAATTGAATTGCTGACAAGGTTTCTCAGCACCGCATTAATCATATGTTTATCTGAGAAAACAATATCATTTTCAATATTATACTCAATATCAATATTTTTTTCTTTTGCAGAAGGGGAGAGTAATTCAACTAATTGTAAAACAATATCATTTAATTTTAATTCAATAATCTCAACATCAATCAGTCCGCTTGATAGGTTACCCCATTCCAACAATTCTAATAATAATTTCGTGTGCCTTTGACTAGACGTTAATGCAGATTGAAGGAGCTGTTTTTTTTCAACTTCTTCCAATTCAATATAATCCTCAATGAGTACATTTAGTATATTCTGTATGGTAGCAGCAGGATTTTTTAGGTCATGGCCAATAATTGAAAACATTTTGTCTTTCTGAGCATTTAGTTCGCTGAGTTTTTGGTTTGCTTCATTCAATAGATTATTTGCTCTTTTTTCCAATCTGAACTTGGAAATGAAAAGAAATACAGCTCCAGAAACTAATAGTGATATTATGAGTAAATATGTATTATTTTTTTGTCCGAACTCAACGTCTTTTCTAAGAATTTCGTTCTCTCTATCTTTTCGTTCTGAAATAAAAGCAGTCTGTAAGTCTGCAATTTTATTAGCACTCTCTTGACTATAGATACTGTCTTTTATAGTTTCATAACTTTCAAAATATCTATAAGCAATTGATAATTGATCAGATTTAAAATATAGTTGTCTTAGTAAATCATAACTTTTTAGTTGTTGATCCAGATATCCAGTGCGCTCACTTTCCTGCAAAGCTTTTATTAAATATTCTTCGGCTTTTAGTTTCAATCCTTTCGTTAAATATATTGACCCAATCTGATTATAATTTATTATTTCACCATATTTATTACTGATTTCCAAGTCAATTCTTAATGATTTAAATCTGTCATCGAGAGCTTTATCAAATAGACCTTGTCTCATGTATATATCGCTTATACCCGCCAGAACCCAACTCTCCCCCTTAAAGTAGTTAGCTTTCTTGCTATATAACCGAGCTTTTTTGTAAGTGTCAAGCGCAATCTCATCCATCTCCTGTTTGAAATAAACAGCAGCTAGATTCAATAATGATTTGGCATAACCTCTAATGTCATTTATTCTTAAACGTATTTCTCCAGATTGCAAAAAATAATCAAGAGCTTTTTGATAATCATTTTGCTTTAAGTAAATTTCTCCAATATCATTAAGTGCATAAGCCATTCCTCTCTCATCACCTATCTGCTCGAAAATTTCATAGGCATGGAAAATATTTTCTAGAGCAACAGAAAACAATGCACTTTTATAATAGAAATCTCCAATATTATTAAGCGAATAGGCTATCTGTGATAAGTCATTGTTTTTTTTTGCAAAATTGATAGCTAGTTTATAATGATTAAAAGCAGAATCTAATTCACCTAGATTACCATGAATCACCCCAAGAAAGTTATTTGTTTCAGAGTAATGTGTATAATCAGAAATTGTTTCCATCTTACTAAGAGCTAATGATCCGTAATTAATAGCCATTTGAGGATTGCTACTTCTATATTCCCAGCAAAGATTTTTAAGCGTTTTTATTTGTGTTGTATCATTAAGATGAGAGAATGTAGTGCTCAAACTATCAAGTGAAGTTTGAGCATCAGTTATATTAAATAATATTATATGGAAAAATATTATTACTCTTAATCGCATTATTGTATTCCGATTAATACAAGTTGTATTAAACCAATTAGGTTACTAATAAATTGCTGAGCTTAGAATCAGACAGATTAACATCGGATTTAACTTCGGTATTATTAAATACTACCGTGAATGTACTACCTTCCTCTTTCTTACTGTAAACAGAAATTCCAGCATTATTAAGTTTGCAGTATTCCCTGACCAATGCCATTCCTAGTCCGTTACCATCAAATTTTCTTGTATATCCTTGTTCTTCTTGAGTGAAGGGTTCAAAAAGTGTTTGTTGGAATTTTGGAGAAATTCCAATTCCAGTATCTTGAACATCAATACTCAAGCGATTTTCTTTTGTTTTATAGGCCACAACTTCAATTGACCCACTTACAGTATACTTAATTGCATTATCGATAAGATTGGCAAATATTTGAGTTACTGTATAAATATCGGCAGGTAAAATTATTTCATTTTCGTCCAATCTATTTAACAACATTAAGTCCAGATTTTTTGATTTTGCCGCTGTTTTGAATTCTCCAATCAATTGGTCCAGAATTTCTACAATATTGCAATCTTCTATAATCATTTCATAAGTGCCGGTTTGTAATTCTGACATATTGAGTATGAGGTCAATAGTTCTAATTAATCTACATCCGCCATTATTGATCATATCAAAACTGAATTGAAGTTCTTTTGGTACCAGATCAAATGTTTCGTCTTTCAAAAGTTGAGTGTAACTTAAAATACTATTGATCGGAGTTCTTATTTCATGTGACATTTGAGCAAGAAACTCAGTTTTCATTCTAACGGCAGCTTCCGCTTTATCTTTGCTTGTATTAAGTTCCTTAGTCCTTTCTAAAACTCTAATTTCAAGACTTTTATTCATACTTTCCATTTCTTCGTTTGTATCTTCAATTCTATCTACCATAGAATTAAAAGATTTAGCCAAGTACCCAATTTCATCATTTTTGAGAATGGGAGCTCGAATTGATAGATTCCCTCCGCGAATTTTTTCAACAATCTCAACCATCTTTGAAAGGGGATTTGTTATTACATAACCAATATAGAAAACAGAAATTGCGCCAAGCAAGAATATTATAAAGCTAACTAATCTTATGTTATCCTTCATTTCACTAACTTCAATATTAAGGTCGCTTAAGGAATAACCCATGTATAATGTGCCAATTCTTTTGTTCATGTATTCTATTTCCGACTTGACCTTAAAGGTAGAATTATCTGAGGTAATTGAATTATTGTCGCAGTGTAGATAGTTGTCATATATTGCTTCGGCCAAATTAAACTCATAGAAAATAGTATCATTCGTAAGATGAATAACTAAATACTCAATTTCATTACTTTTTAGCAAAGGTATAATTTGTTCAACGGTTACATCGAGGTCATCATAGAAAATAGATTCTCCTACATTGTAGGATGCGATTTGAGCTAAAGTGTTTGCTTTATCTTTTAAGGCATCCTGCTGCCCTTCTTCAAATTTATTGGGAAAGTAAATATATACGGATAAACAGATTACAACAATTACAATGTTGATAAAAAAGGTTAGTTTGGTTTTAATTGAACGAAAAAAAAAGTGTAACATTTTATTATTTAGTATAGTAATATTAGTATTGTAAATAACAATTAAATAATTTTTGGGAATCCAAACAACCGCTTACATCATGAAAATTAATAAAAGATTGAAATACTTACTTATTGAGCTTTTGCAATACAATAATAATCGGAAGTATTGAAGTTTATAAAACATTTTTTTTCTATGCTTAATCTCATATTTTAATAATTTATTGTCGGTTAGACTAATGAATAGTTTAATGAAATATTATTTATAAGACAAGTAGTGTTATTTTGTCTTCTTATAACAAATAGATTTTGTTGCAATAATAATGTTGATATGTGAGAGCTCAGTGGATAGTTTCTGGTATATCATAAGTCAATACGAAAGAAAACAAATTTTCTGTAAGCAACAGTATCTAATAAATAATAAAATGGGAATAGTAATTGATGAAAATTGGAATGTTTTGAAAGATGTAACAAAAAAATTAGGTAATTATCAATTCACTTGGCTTAGAATCATTCAGATAAACTTCTGATTTAATATCAGTATTATTAAAAACAACGGTAAACGTACTGCCCTTATCTTTTGCACTGACAAGTGATATTTTTGCATTATTGAGTTTGCAATATTCTTTTACAAGAGCCATTCCTAAACCATTTCCATCAAATTTTCTTGTATATCCCTGTTCTTCTTGCGTAAAGGGTTCAAAAAGTGTCTCTTGAAACTTTTGAGAAATTCCAATTCCGGTATCTTGAAAATCAACACATAATTTGTTCTCATTGTTTTTATAAGCAACAACTTCAATACTACCATTGTTTGTATATTTAATTGCATTATCAATTAAATTTGCAAAAATCTGTGTGATAGTATAAATATCTGCACTTATTAATAATTCTTCTTGATCTAATCTATTCAAAAACATCATGTCCAATTTTTTGGAATTAGCTGCCGTTTGAAATTCACCTACTAGTTGTTCAAGAATTTCTACTACATTACATTCTTCTATAATTGGCTCATAAGTGCCGGTTTGTAATTCTGAAGCATTAAGTATTAAATCAACAGTTCGTATTAGTCTTCGCCCACCATTATTAATCATATCAAAACTAAATTTCAGTTCTTCTGGAACAAGATCAATTATTTCATCTTTAAGCAATTGTGAATAACTCATAATGCTATTAATTGGAGTACGAATTTCATGAGACATTTGTGCAAGAAATTCAGTTTTCATTCTTACAGATGCCTCAGCTTTTTCTTTTGCTTGAATCAACTCCTCGTCGATTATTTTTTTTGCAGTAATATCTTCAACTGTTCCATCAAAGTAAATTATATCTCCATTTTCATTTTCAATTGCTCTAGCGCTCTCTCTAATATAAATTATTTCCCCATTGGATTTCTTCCACTTTTGTTCTAGTCCTGAAACAACACCTTTACTTTGAATCTTTTTTAAAAATTTCTGACGACCTTTTGAATCAACATAACCGTCTGCCACATTATGTGATTTAAATAATGAATCAAAAGATTTATATCCCAGCATATTGACTAATGCGGGATTTGCTAATACTATTTTTCCACTGGGAGCAGTTCTATAGATACCGATTGTGGAGTGTTCGTATAAGCTTCTAAATCTTTCCTCGCTTTCTGTTAACTCTTTTGTTCTATCAGCAACTATAATTTCCAGATCCTTATTTATTGTTTCCATTTCTTCATTAGAGTCTTCAATTCTATCTATCATCAAGTTGAAGGATTTTGAAAGGTACCCAATTTCATCCTCGGAGATCACATTCGCTCTTTTTGTTAGATCTCCACCCCGGATTTCCTCTACCGCGTCTACCATCTTTGTTATGGGTTTAGTGATATATGATCCAATATAATAAACTGCTATTAATCCAATAAGAAATATGATTATACTCACATAAGCAATTTTTGATTGCAGACTATTAATTTCATCATTCAACTCCTTTAAGGAATAACCTAAAAATAATGTCCCAATTAATTGATTATTTAGCTCAATATTCTTTTTTGTCCGATATACAGTATTATTCTCTGATATCGCTTTAACATTTAGGTCGAGATATTTTTCTATAACAGCTGAAGGATAATTGTACTGATAATAAGCAGAGTTTTTAGGAGTTTGGATCACTATATATTCAATATTTTCACTTAACACTAATGCATTTATCTGATCTTTTATTGCATCAACATCATCAAAGTAAATTGCTGTTGCAACACTATAAGATGCAATTTTTGTAAGGGCTTCAACTCTTAGCCCAATTGATTTGATTTGCTGTTGCTCAATACTATTGGGTATGTAAATAAAGACGAATAAAGAGATTAAACTTATTACAAGTGTTATTAGCAGAACTAACTTTGTCTTTATCGATTTAAATGGATTGCGTTTCAAAACATTCTCATTATTTTACTTTAGATACTTTTAGTAATCGAGAACTAAAATTTGCTCCTTCAGCTTTGGCGGATTCTAAATTAATAGTTATTTGAAGTTTTTTGTTCTCTAATTCGAAGCCCACACTTATATTATTATTATCAATATAATCAGAGACTCCGGTAAATGTGACGATTTGATTTTCTTTACAGATACTAGAAATCATGGAGATATCATATCCACGAATGGGAGTGAAATAAAGAACGTTTATATTTTGCTCAACTAAATGTTTTTGAATATTTGTAATGCTTGAAATATCAATTGGTATTATCACAGCACTTGCTAAATTTACTTTTAATTCTCTTTCAATAACGTTGTTGGTAATTTCATCTTTTACTCTTACTGAACTTTTTTGTTCATTACTATATAATAGACCAACATTTATCACTTCTTGCGGATTGCTATGGTTAAGAGACTTATCTAATGTTAACACTTTAGGAAGTATTTCCAGTTGAACATCTATAGGCACACTTAATTCTTGAGCTTGAATCATGCTAAATCCAGCCAGAAATAGTAATGTTGAAATAATATATTTATAATTCGTAATCATATAGTTGATTTTGTTACCGCAACAATAACATATAATTTAAAATCCATAACTAATTGAAAAATGATAATTTCTACCATACTGTATAATAGATGGCTGATAATGCTCCCATCCGCCAGGATGTTTTATTGTACTATCCAATAGGTTATTTACTGAAAAAGATAATTTGAAATGATCAAGTAATTGATCCGTAAAAACATTCACTTTTGCTAAATGAATGGGATCTGTTTCTGTTTCATAAACCGTAATTCGCTTTGAACCATATTTATATTCAAATGCAACATTAATTGGATTGAATATTTTATGGAACACACCCAACTTTAATAAATGGGAGGGAGAATTTGTTAATGTATTTGAACTTTCATCCTTAGTATTTTGATAAGAAAATCTTAGATACGCTCCAGAGCTATAACTGAATTTTCCTTCAAAGCTTATGTCCGCACCAAATGCCTCAGTTTTCCCATAGTTTTCGAAGTAATAAAACTCATCTTCCGGATCCTCTATTTGGTCTATCAAATCTGTAATTCTATAATAATAGAGTGATGTACTACTTGTTAGATAACTGCTGATTTTATAATCCCAGATAAATTCAGATGTATATGCATTTTCCGGAGATAATCCATTTGGATTTATTTTAAATCCATAGAGAGGGTCTTCATATTTTCTTTCATATGCATTTGGAGCTCTAAATGCCTTACCATACAATAATTTGAAAGTATGGTGTTGCCATGGATTATAAATAATTCCGACTCGAGGGCTTAATGAGCTTTCAAAATCTATATAATTATCGTGTCTAAGACCAAGGTAAAATGATAATTTACTACTTAGTTGAAACTCGTCTTGTATATAAAAGGATAGCATTTTATAAGGAACATCAAATTCGTTATATACATAATAATCATCCCAATATTTGTAGTCTGCCCGAAGAATATTTTTATAATCAACACCTGCGGTAATTCTATTATTTGGTAGAACATCCCAAATGAACTGAACTTCAGAACCAACTGTTTCGCCATCATCCTTGTCAAAAGATTCTTCGCCCTCATAGGGATAATTGGCAATCCAACTATATTTATCAAAATACACTTTGATTGAAACTTGTGAATTGTAGCTTAAATTATGGAATAAACTGGCTTCAATAAAATTAAATTTATCAGTTCCATCTTGATCTACATTATAATCTGTATCCCAAGGAGCAGTGGGGACACCTTTCTGGCTAAAGGATGAAAACCCATGCAATTTGAAGTTTTTATAATTGAAAGAACCGATAATACCATAATGTTTTCCATAATCTCTCCCAACAGCTAATCCACTATTAGTTCCAGGATCATCGAATTCACTAAAATAGATATCTTCTCCATCTGATTCAGTGTAAGCACCATTTATAGAAAAACTAATTTCATTATCAACTTTCTGACCAGCATTTAAGGAAATGGATTTGGTGCCAAAACTTCCATAACTTAATTTAATGACTGGGGACAATAAATTAAATATTTTTTTTGGCACCAAATTTATAACCGCAAACATAGCGCTGGTGCCATAAAGAGATGAACCAGGTCCTCTAATTATTTCCACTCTCTCAAAATTATTAATGTCTAATCCCAATTCTCTACCGAACACTCCACCATCATATATGTATTCATTAAGTCTGTGCCCATCAATCAATAATAAGATGCGATTATTATAATCTGTAGGCCTACTGAATCCACGGACACCTATATAATCATAATTCCGATCGTTGCTAATATAGAAACCCACTTGGCTGTTTATAAGTTCAGCCAGCGTTTGATAACCATAAGTCTCAATTTCTTTGCTGGTAATAATACTAACTGATGAAGGAGCGTCTTCCGGTGATTGTGAATACTTTGATGCAGACTCAACAACTTTTATTGCTTCAATATCAGCACTGAGCAAAGATTCCAAGGAAACGCTGACAGAATCTTCTACTTGTGCTAATGTTGTAATAGAGAGTGTTATAAGCGCAATAAAATATTTAATTAGGTCTCTTATCATAAGTAAATATAAATTATAGATTTATATCATTTGCGATTGTTAAAGTGTTAGCTATATCATCGGGAAATGTCTTATGAAGTTTAATTTATTTTTGAAGGGATAAAGACGTACGTGCAATTTGACAATAAGGAATTGAGGAATTCATCTGGACAAGGGCATAGCTAAGGATGAGATGATTCAAATGAAACAATATTGAGTATGCTGTTATTCTTTGCTCAAAACAATATTTACTTCTGTTTTATTTGCGGCAGTTACTTCAACATCTAAAATAGTAACAGTAACATGGCTTTCAAATTCAGTAGAAACAGAGCATATCCCAACTGGTATAGCCATCATTTCGTAACTTCCATCAATATTGGTGAAAGTAATATATTCTTCACCATCAAGTTCAACTTTCACTTCTACACTGCTTAGAGCTTCTGAAGCTTCATTAGTGACAATCCCGTAAACACTTCCCGCTGTTGACATATTTGCTGCTTTTACAGTTGGCTTAAAAATAAATCCATTGGGTGAATTTATATTTCCTTGAACAACAAATGATTTACTTAAATCGAAATCAAGCAGTAAGTCAGAAGAAAGACCGCCAACTATTTCAATTGGTGGATTTATAAATAATTTAATTCCAGTTTGTTCGCCACTAGGAATATTCAGATCGAAAATATTATCATTATCTTTTAACTTTATGCTAGCTTCACTAATATATAAACGCACTAAATCATAACTTCCAATTCCGAGAAGAACTTTTGGTAAATCTTCAGTTACTCCATTCCTTAATTCTATTAGATTAAATGTGGTTGGATCATCATAAATAACCTCGAAAACATCTTCGTTATTTTCATCTTTGCTTCTTACTTCAATTTGGCTTATAGTAACATTGGCTTCTTCTACCAAATCAAATGGGAAGGGAGCGTCTGTTATTTTTAGTTGAAGAACCCCAACATTTACACCCGATTCTGGTGCATTTACAGTATCGGTATCACAGCTTTGAAATGTAAAAGTTAAAATGGAGATAATTACTAATAGTGCTATAATCTTTTTCATAAATCTACCTTTAAATTATTCTAATCAAATAATTACATCAATTCAGATTCTAAAAATATTGAGCATAATATAAATACAGTTTTCCCAATTGGATTATCGAATGTATAATTGATTTGTTAAGAATATTTGAAATTAACAAAAGCTTAATAAAATTTAACAATTCGCATAATAATAATTTTAATTATTGTAAACTAATTAGTATTTAGATGCGATAGTAATTTTGTAAAAATCTCATTATTCAGGATCTGTTGATATGGAACATAACGATATTCTTAAAAAATTCAGAAAAAGATATTTCGTAATTGGTTTTATATTTGGGATGGTATTCCCGATCGTAGCGTTTGTTGTTAGGGTATTTGAATCGAACACACAAAAAGCTTTAGCATTAATGGGAAGTGATCCTTTATTATGGATCATTTGTTCTGCCCCTATAATTCTTGGTGCAGCAGCTTATTTTGCGGGTATTAAACAAGATGAAGTAAAATTAAAAATAAGTGAGTGTAAAATAACAGAGAATGAATTACTGGATGCCAATGTAAAAATCAATAGAACAATTGAACAGTTGGAAATTAACAACGCAGAATTATTAGCTTCACAGAAAACAGAAGATGAATTAAAAAATCTTGAAACTGCGATTCATCATTTTAGTACTATTATAGAAAAGATAGGAGAGTTTGATTTAACCGTTCATATCAATTCAGAAAACCAGAGCAATCACTTAGCTGAAGTCTTAAGTATTGCTTTATTTAATTTACAGACTATGGTTCATGACCTTATTGAAACAGTATATGCTACAAAGAAAGCTAAAGAAAACATAAATAAGACATCCAGATTAATTACCGAGGGTGTAGATAAACAAAAGAATGAAATAGATAAGACATCAAACAATATTGATGAATTAGCAAATTATATAACTGTGAATAATGAAAATGCCCATTTGGTAGCAAAGACAACAAATGAAGCATATAGGAAGCTAAATAATCTGAATAGTGTAACAACCAAGACATCCGTTGGTATGGACAATATTAATCAAGCAGTTGATGAAAGTAGCAAAATTATTTTAGAATTATTTCAGAGTAGTGAAGAAATTGGTGGTATAGTAAATTTAATAATTGATATAGCCAATCAAACAAAATTATTAGCATTAAATGCCTCAATTGAAGCAGCAAGAGCTGGAGATAGCGGAAGAGGATTTGCAGTAGTAGCTGATGAAGTAGGGAAACTATCTGAAAAAACTCAACAGGCCGTTTCAGAAATATCTGAATCTATCAGGGGTATACAATCGTATACAAATCAGGCAGTGTCAAAAATGGATAAAGGTCGAGAGGATGTGGCTAAAGGGAAAGCACAGGTTAAAGAGGTGCATACAGAGATACAGATACTCGAACATGAACTGCTTACAATGGTTAATAATACTGAAGAATTAGCAAATATTAATCAAAAACAGAATGAAATAAGCAATACAATAAAAGGAAATATTGAGTCTATTGATAGCGTTACAGAATCAAATGTTACAAATGTGTATGAAATAAATAATGCAGTTGAAGATTTAGATAAAACCGTTGAAATTGTAAACAAAATGATACATCAATTTAAGTTGGAATCTGAGAAAGAATTAATAGTCTAAAAAAAACAAATCAATTATATTGCCCTTCTATCCTAAATTTGTTTTATTGAAATTAAAGACGAAGCATAAACTAGAGCTTGTTTCTATAATAATAAGAACTAACAGAAATTAGATACTTTTGTTAAGTATTTAATTATGGTAACTTTGAAATCAATATCCCGAACTTTATTTCTCTACTTCTATGAAACATAACATGGCAATAATTCAACCGATAATAGAATCAACAAGCGATTGGATTTTCTTAGTCGGTATTCAAGTTTTTCTTCTAGCAGTCTTCGTATTTATGATAAGCTTTTTGTGTAAACTATTGAAAAGAAAGAATCCGGGAAAATCTAACAAAAAGGAATGCATTCTGGTTTGGTTTATGTCTGCAATCGCTTGGTTTATAATAGTTCAAATAGTTTGGATACTAACATATACCCAATTCATAGTGACTGATTAAGGTAGTTCTTGATTAAGATCCATAGATGTTAATTTAATAGCCTTCGATTTTTGTGCCTCAGGTAAATCTCCGCAATTATACTCAATATCGTAAAGTAGATCAATATATTGAACTGTAATACTAAGTGGCTCAGAAGTTCTGTATTCAGGCGGGATGATTCCTTCGTTTTCTGGCTTGTATTGAACACTATCAATTTCAACAAAGAATCCGCATCCATCAACATCATAGCTACCTGTCCAAATTAATTTAGCATTTGGCTCAACTATAATTTCGTTTCCTTCATCGCATGCAATTATTAAGATAAGTACTAAACTAATAAGTAATGTGAATTTTCTTAATCTCATATAATTAAATTTTTATTAAAATAATATGCAAATTATAGATCAAACCCTGTAAAGACAAATTAATAAATACGAATCATAATGCTTATTAGAAAAGAATATTCACTTGGTGATTCGGTTAGTCAAGAAAATAGTAAAAGTAACAAAGTGAAATCTCTTAAGCTTCAATCAAAGGGAAAAAATTATTCATCCCAGTGTAATTTAGCATTGTCCAAAACATTTTTCCAATCAGCAAGGGCAAGATTTTTTGTTTCCTCATCTTTGAAAAAATATAATCTACCATTGTATAAACGCCATACATTTGGATCGGGTGGGTGTGTATAGCCACTACCCATTGTATAAGTACAATATCCACCAAATTGAGGAATATATCTTTTGGGTTTTCCAATAAAAGATTTCATATTGGCGCCAGATTTAAAAAACCAATATGAATCACCAAACTTGTGACTAAACATTACAGTACCCTTCTTTGCATTTCTTTTCGAAAAGTAATTAACAATATCAAAACCATCCATGGCAACGTTTGAAGAAGTATATGTTTTTGAATGTAAACCAAAACTTGTTGGAACTATGTCCATAAAGTATAGAGTTGCTGCTCCGAAGAATAAAAGAGTTAATATCAAATAAAAAGTAAATTTCATAGTATATTCAAATGCTCAAAATGTTGTGACTCATTTCATTATCGAACAATTTATTAAATTTTTTATCTGTTCAGAAAGCGAGTTGCTTAGTAAAAATTCATTGCATTAATATATTGAATATAGTTATTCTGTCAATAGCAATGTTCACTAAACCATATTATACAACATCCGTAAGAGAACTGTAATCAGCATCAAATAGTCTTTTGTAATTTCGCATTGCAAAAGAATCAGTCATCCCGGATAGCTGATCACAAATAAGTCTTGCCCTTGCATTTTTGTCTTCTTCAATTCTTATCAATCTATCAGAAAAGTCAGGAAGTAGTTTGATGGGTTTTATCTCAGTAATGTAATTTTCTTCCAGAACTTTAAAAATACTAGAGAGCATTTTATCACCTTTAAACTCAATTTGGTGTAATTGAGAGGATCTAAATACAATATCTGCAGAAATTTTTTTATATAATTTCACTTTTTCTACGAAATCTTCTTTAATAGATAAACTATATTTATACCTGTTTGTGTTTACATCAAAAATTGAGCTTGATTCACTTATGCCACAAGCTAGAATAAAATCACCAATCTGTGAGCCAAATTTTGCTTTAAAATTGCCTTTTTTCATCCACTCAATTATTTCATTTAAATATTCCAATTGAAGACCCGAAATCATATTTGTGTTTTTTTCTTTCCATTTAAGGAGTTTATAAATTGTTATAAATCCTCCAGAAATACTGTCAACTAAATCATTAATTGCATATGCAGTATCATCAGCCCAATCCATAATTTGGCACTCAATACTTCTTAAAGAATTTAAGTCGTCACCTGAAGAAAGATTCATTTCACTCAATTTATTATCAAATGTAAAGTCAAGATACTTTTTCTGATCATCGTAAATAAAATGATTTTCCGGATTTTCAAGATCTCCATACAAACTTTTATACTTTAGTATGCTATCAATAAAAGCTCGAGTAGGATTCATTCCTCGTCTTTCATCTTCGCTTCTGTAAAACACTTTAGTTATTAATCGCAATGTTTGTGCGTTTCCTTCAAATCCTCCATAAGGTCTCATTAGTTTATGTAAGGTCCTCTCACCGGCGTGCCCAAAAGGAGGATGTCCTAAATCATGAGTGAGACAAGCTGATTCAACTAGATCTGAGTCAATAAAATAATTTTCATTAAAACAATCTTTGTTTGAGGAGGCTAAATAATTACTAATTGAGCGTCCGATTTGTGCAACTTCTATCGAATGAGTTAATCGTGTTCTGTAAAAATCATATTCACCTGGCAAAAATACTTGTGTCTTGCCTTGTAATCTTCTGAACTCAGAAGAATGAATTATTCTGTCTCTATCAATCTGAAAAGGAGTTCTGTAATCCTCTCTAGTACTTTTTCTTAATCTTTTAATATCATACTCATTGTAGAACTGATTCTGCATAATTAACTCAATTGTCTAATATTAGGGCTTAAACTTAAACAATATTGTTATTGAATAAAACTTTAGGATAACTTATCTTCTTTTGGCAATAGAATGAGAAATTGTCACTTCTAGTATAGTTATTGACAATTTTAAATTGAATAAAATTATATATAGAGAAGAAATTAAAAATCTAAAGGAAATTTTAATGAATACTTATTTAGAGACAGCTGAGAATATTTATAAAGAAGCTGCACTAAAACCTGATGTTGGATTATGCTGTACTACTACACCAATTTGGCAATTCCCTGAGCTTGAAATACCAAGAATTATGTTGGATATGAATTATGGATGCGGGAGCACTGTGAATCCAAGGGATTTAGTTAATAATCCCTCAATTCTGTATGTTGGAATTGGTGGTGGAATGGAGTTGTTGCAATTTTCATACTTTAGCAGGAATGCTGGAGCTATTATAGGCGTTGATCCAGTTAATGAAATGATAGATGCGTGTGCAACTAATCTTATAGAAGCTGAAAAATTAAATCCTTGGTTCAAGAAAGAATTTGTAAATATTAAAAACGGCACAGCGTTAGATCTGCCTATTGATAATGAGTCAATAGATGTTGCTGCTCAAAACTGTCTATTCAATATTTTTAATACTGAGGATCTTAAAAAAGCACTAAATGAAATATATAGAGTTCTTAAACCGCATGGAAGATTAGTCCTATCTGATCCAATCTGTGATATATCTATACCTGAAAACTTGAAAAATGATGAAAAGCTAAGGGCTTTATGTTTAAGCGGTGCATTGTCTTTGACAGATTATTTGGATGTTATTTCATCAGCAGGTTTTGGAACGGTTGAAATTAGAGCTAGACGACCATATAGGATATTAGATCCTAATAATTATAATACTGAGAAATTTATTTATATTGAAAGTGTTGAAATTTGTGCAATAAAAGATCCAATTCCAATGGACGGACCCTGCGTTTTTACTGGAAAAACTGCCATATATTTTGGAGATAAAGAATATTTTGATGATAAAGCTGGTCATGTTATGATAAAAAATCAACCATTAGCTATTTGTGATAAAACTGCCAATGAAATTAATCATCTCAATAGAGGTGATATTTTTATCTCAGAATCTACTTACTTTTATGATGGCGGAGGTTGCTGTTGAAAATAAAATTAATATATCATAATACTAGAAAGAATCTATTATGTTTTATATGATTGGATATTTTAATTTATGTTAGAATTGTGGAAATTAGCGATTGGAATTTAATTAGCTTTTTTTTGTTGAATCTAATTAAAATTGTATTTTATTTATTGTAATTTGAAATTATTTTTATTGGAGTTAATATGCCTTGGATTAAACAAATAGATGAAAACAATGCAGAGGGGAAACTTAAAGAAGTTTATTCGGACTTATCAAATAACAGAGGGAAAGTATCGAATATAATGAAAATTCATAGTTTGGATCCTAAAACTATGAAAAATCATCTTGATATGTATATGTCAATTATGTTTAACAAATCTACTCTTGACAGAGAAGAGCGAGAATTGATTGCTGTTGTAGTCTCTTCACTTAATAGTTGTGCGTATTGTGTAAATCATCATGCCGAAGCATTGAACGTTTATTGGAAAGATGATGCTAAAGTTAATATGCTGATTGGTGACTATAAATCATTGGATTTTTCAATAAGAACACTTGCTATACTAAATTATGCTGAAAAATTAACCATCACACCCGCTTTAGTAAATGAATTTGACTTACAAAATCTAAGAATTCATGATTTAAATGATGAAGATATTTTAAATATAAATCTTGTAGTGAGTTATTTTAATTTTGTGAATAGAATTGCGAATGGATTAGGAGTTGAATATACTGAAGAAGAAGTTAAGGGATACAAATACTAGTCTTAGTATAAAATCTAAGGTTATTATTTAATATCTAAATCCTTAAGACCAAGAGCAGAAAGTAATCTATCTTGCCCTTTATCATCTAATTCAACATTGTACTTTTTATAAAATTGTACTGTTGAATCAATTGACTCAAAATATTTTTGACAGCTTGGGCAGCTTTCCAGATGGACCTTAATATCGATACATTTAGGAGAATTTAAATCTTCACCAAGACTATCACAAATGTGACTCATTACTTTTTTGCAGTTAACGTTTTCGTTTTTCATTTTCCTAATGTGTTATTTAGTTCATTTCTTAAAAAGGCTCTTGCTCTGTGCAGCCTAGATTTTATTGCCGGTACTGAAAGATTCACTATCTCACTTGTTTCTTGAGTCGATAAACCTTCAACATCTCTTAAAAGAAAAACAACCCTGTATTCATGTGGTAATTTTTGAATCGCGTTATCCAAGACATCTTTGAGTTCACTGTTTTCTGTAAGTTTGTCAGGTGAAAATTTCCAGTCAACAATATTTCTGTCATCAATAAGTCCATCTTCGTTCTCAAGAGATGTATAATCATATTTTTTCTGAGATCTCGCCAGCATTAAACAATGGTTGCTTACTATAGTGTAAAGCCAAGTTGATAACTTAGACTTTCCAGAAAACTGTTTCAAGGATTTAACCATACTCAAGAACGTTTCCTGCATAGTATTCTCAGCACGTTCTTTGTTTCTGCAAATCTTAAAAGCAAAATTGTAAACAGTCTGCTCGTATTTTTTAACTAGCTGAGCTAGAGCATATTTGCTGCCATTAATTGCGTCTTCAATAAGCTGTTCTTCAGTTATGTTATTTGATGTACTAATCATAAAAACGATTCAATTCCCGTCAATTGATTTCCATAAAAACAAACTTGCGTAAGAATTATATGGTGCCCAATTGTTCTTTTTTGATATATTTAATACTTCTTCACCAGTAGGCAAATTTTTAATATTGTAATTTAACATAATTGCTTTCTTTATACCAAGATCTCCTTCTGGTAAAACATCTTTTCTTCCTAAAACAAAAATTAGAAACATATGAACTGTCCATGGCCCAATTCCTTTAACCTTTGTAAGTTCGTCCATTACTTCCAAATCATTTTTTGAACTAATTCCATTTAACTGCAGTTCATTTGATAATAATTTCCCAGCCAAATCCTTAACATATTTGGCCTTGGCGTTTGACAATCCTAAAGATCTTAATGTTTCAATTTTAGTGTTAACAATTTTCTGAGGTACTAATTGATTACCAAAATAAGATTTAAACCTTTTTATAATTGCACCTGCAGATTTGACAGAAAGCTGTTGACCAATAATTGATGTAGTTAAGTGTAGAAAATAATTTCTTCTTTTTTTTAACTTAATTGGCTCATATTTGGACATCAATTCCGAAATCAATACATCATTCTTTAAAAAGTGCTTGACAGCACAATTATATTCATTAAATTTCATTTAAATGATTCACTTAAATCAGGTTAAAAATGGAACAATTATCAATAGTAGCACTAGAGAATAATAATTTACTGAAAAATTCAGATATTACTAAACTTAATATTGGTGGTAACATTGGAAGACTTAAAACTATAAATGGTGGTGAAGTTGTATACAGAGACGGTGAGTCCGCAAATTCTGTTTATATGATCTTGAATGGTGAAATTAATCTGGTTAAAAAGGGGAAAGGCGGTCAAACTCAGTCAGTTATTTTTTCTGACAATGAGTTCTTTGGTGCAAAAGAACTTTTCACAAATATTAATAGATGTACAACCACTGTCTCTCTAGTAGATTCTTATTTAATAGAACTTACAAAAGAAGAAGTTGACTTTTTAATAGAGCAGGATGAAAAGATCGCCCTAAATATTCAAAAGGGAAATCGGGATTTTAAATTTGATGATTGTGCAATTGAAATTTTAAGTGATCAAAATCTATCGGAATTGGTCGAAGGACAAGACATTTTTGATGAATATGTTTCTGAGAACGATATTAATGAGATAATAAAATCAATAAATAAACAAGAGGAAAAATTACTATTCGATTTTAAGGAGTTTGATAAACCTAATGTTAATTTTGATTATGTAAATTCGAAAGAAATAATCGATAATGAAGTAAAAAATAATTATAATTGTGATGTAAATGATATTATTAATACAGAAGAGATAAAGATGAGCCAAGAAAACAATCAAAATGAAAATGGCTATATGAGTTCAGAACAATTTGAAATGATAATTAAATCACTTCAACTTGTTAATGCAAATGTTAAACGTGATGATGTGTTAACGAACATTGTTGATGTAGTTGTAAATTTAACTAATGCTGATAGAGGCACTCTTTATCTGGTTGAAAAAGAGACGAGTGAAATTTGGTCTAAAGTTTTGATTGGTGGTGAAATAGAAGAAGTTAGACTTAAAATTGGAGAGGGCTTATCTGGCTGGGTTGCGGAGCACGGAGAAACATTAAATATTAAGGATGTTAGTAAAGACGAACGTTTTGATGGTTCTTTTGATAAAGCAACAGGTTACAATACAAAAAACATGTTAATATTTCCAATTAAGAACAAGACTGAGGAGACTGTTGGAGTTTTACAATTATTGAATAGTCTTAAAGGTAGTTTTGACCAACAAGAAGAGATGTTTCTGAATGCGATCTCCTTAAATGTGGCACTCGCTTTAGAGAATGCTTCTCTAGTTGAACAACTTATTAAATCAGAGCGAAAAACTTCGATTGGGAAAATGGGTAATTTTTTAACCTATGATATAAAGAAACCCCTTTTGACTTGTAAGAGATATGCAGAACACCTTACCAAAAAAGATTTGTCTTTTGATGTCAAGCAAATAGTAAAATTATTGCTCGAACAACTTGAGCAAGTTTCAAATCAATTAGCAGCCGCTTCCGATTATACTGAAGGCACGACCTTGCTTAGAAAACAACCAGTCAGTTCAAATGATACTCTCCGTGATTTTGCTAGTAGAATATATAATTTAGTAAAGGTAAATAATTGTAAGATTGAATACGAATTAGGTGAAGATGTAATTCTTAATTTGGATAAAAAAGAATTTTATCAGTGCTATTTTAATATAGTAAAAAATGCTTCAGAAGCTTTGCCTGATGGTGGAACTATCGTTGTTGCTTCAAAAATGAATGATGGAAGACTTGAAATTAGCTTTAATGATAAGGGCATTGGTATTAATAATTCAGATCTAGGATTTGTATTTGATCCATTATGGACAAAGAACAAAAAGAATAATTCTGGTCTTGGACTCGCTATTAGTAAAAAAATAGTCGGAGATCACGGCGGCAATATTTCCATAACAAGTGAAGAAGATTCTGGAACAACAGTGATAATTAGTTTGCCAATTCACTAAATTAATATGTGAATTATAATAATAAACTAATTGTTATTCTTGGACCTACAGCTGTAGGTAAAACTAAATTTGCCTCTAAATTAGCATATAATTTTAACGGTGAAATTATATCAGCGGATTCTCGCCAAGTTTATATTGGAATGGATGTCGGAACCGGCAAGGATTACGAAGATTACATTGTAGATAATCAAAAAATCAAAGCTCACCTTATTGATGTTGTAAAACCACATTGTGAATTTAATCTCTATCTTTTTACTCAACTCTTCAAAACAAATTTTCACGAAATTATAGATGAAGAAAAATTACCTTTTTTAGTTGGAGGAACAGGACTCTATCTTAGTTCAATAATTCAAAGATACACGCTAAACAAAGCTGAATTTAATTCTAAACGAGCAATCGAATTAGAGAATCTAACAGCAGACGAGCTCAAGAAAATTTTTTTAGATTTAACCCCCAAACTGCATAACACAACCGATTTGACTGAGAAAGAAAGAATAATCAGAGCAATTCTAATTTCCGAACAATCTGAAGAAGAATTCGAGCAAATTGAAGAAATAGAATTCTTAATTATCGGCTTACATGAAGAACGAGAAATTTTAAAGCATAGAATCAGAAAACGATTAAAGCAAAGACTTCAAAATGGGATGATTGAAGAAGCGGAAGCCTTATTGAGTTCTGGGATTACTCATGACAAGCTTAGGTTTTTTGGATTAGAATATAAATTCTTAAGTTTGTATTTGTCTGGTGAATTAAACTATAACGATATGTCCCAGAAACTGGCTAGTGCGATTATTCAGTTTTCCAAACGACAGATGACATGGTACAGAAAAATGGAGAAAGAGGGAGTAAAAATACATTGGTTGAAAAATAATGAAATAATACAAGCCGAAGAATTAATTACTACATTTATTAATTAGAAATGCAAATCCCAAAATCAATTCAGAAATATTTAGCAAAGCAGAGCATACATAATTGTGATATTGAAGTGAAGGGAAGTGGACTTTACAATAATATTTTAGTTATTCCAGCATTGGATGAACTGAATAATGTTCAAGTCTTAATTAAATCACTTTCATTAAATTCGAGTCAACACTTCTCGGAAACCCTGATACTGTTCATAGTGAATAATCTTGTCTTGGAAAATTCTGATATTATTGAAAAAAATAGAAAACTTCTTATTTATTTAAGGGAGCAAATCCTAATTAACTCTAAATTAAATTTAGGTGTTATAGATGCAAGTTCTGTTGGAAAAGAGTTACCAACTAAAAACGGTGGTGTTGGTTTAGCAAGAAAGATAGGAATGGATTTAGCTCTTAGTTATTTTGATTTTACAAATAAAAAAAAGAAAATATTCATTTCATTAGATGCTGATTGTCTCGTTTCAGAAAATTATCTAGAGTCAATTATAGATCAATTTAATCGAAACAATTTCCAAGTGGCATTAGTAAATTTCGAACATATTCTCCCAAAAAAAGATCAACAAAAAGCAGCCATAGTAAATTATGAAATCTTTTTAAGATATTATGTTCTTGGTCTTAGATATGCGAATTCTCCATTTGCTTTTCCCTCGGTTGGTTCAATAATAGCTTGTGATGTTGAATCTTACGTAAAAATTGGAGGAATGAATAAACGAAAAGCCGGAGAGGATTTCTATTTTTTAGAAAAACTAGCCAAAGTCAGTCAAATTCACAGAATTACGAATGCAACTGTATTCCCGTCCTCTCGCATTTCGGAGAGGGTACCGTTCGGTACAGGAGCAAGAATAAAACGTTTTGTAAGTAACACCCAAAATGAATATGTATTGTATTCACCTAAGAATTTTGAGATTCTCAGAAAATGGTTAGAATTATTTTTTTCAATAGAAATTAAGCATAAGACACATTTTGTACTTACTTCAGCCATTGAAATAAATTCAAAATTATATGATTTCTTGATAGAACAGAACTTTAAAAGTGATTGGGATAATATTCTTAAAAATTCAAAATCAGAGATACAGCTGAATAAGCAAAAAAATAATTGGATGGACGGATTTAGAACGTTAAAACTAATTCATTATTTGAGAGATAATGAAAACCCAAATAAAGATATGTTTGAAGCAATTAATAATTTGTTAGAAAGCATGAACGTAAATTTTGATTATATATCAATCAACCAAATACCTTCACTTGAAATTCAACTAAAATATTTAGAATTATTACGTAGTCTTACTTAGCTTGATTTATAGTTTTTGAGCTTCATCTTTGCTATATTTCAGCCTCAATTTATAAGGTATAGAATGGATTTTTTAGGAAAATTAAAAGAAATAAAAGAAAACTTTGATAATATTGAAGTAGAGTTATCAGACCCTGAACTAGCTGGAAATCAAGAAAAATTTATTAAACTCAGTAAAAAAAGAAGTAGTTTAATTAGTATAGTTGACGCATACAATGAATATGTGAAACTACTTCAAAATATTGATGGTAACAGAGAAATTATTAAAACTTCAGATGAAAAAGATCTTTTAGAATTGGCTGAAATGGAGTTAGATGAATTTGAAGAAGCTAAAATTGAATTGGAAGAAAAAATAAAAATTTTATTAATCCCCAAAGATCCAAATGATACAAAAAATGTTATTGTTGAAGTAAGAGCTGGAACAGGTGGAGATGAAGCTGGTATTTTTGCAAATGATCTTTTTAGAATGTATGTCCGTTTTGCTGAATTAAAGGGTTGGAAGATTGAAGTAATGGATATTAATGATTCTGGTATGGGCGGTATTAAGGAAGCGGTTTTTAGTTTAGCTGGAACAGATATTTATGGTGACTTGAAATTTGAAAGTGGGGTTCATAGAGTTCAAAGAGTACCTTCAACAGAATCTAGTGGTAGAGTTCATACTTCTGCCGCCTCGGTAGTTGTTATGCCTGAAGCAGAAGATGTAGAGGTTGATCTTGATCCAGGGGATATTAAAATTGATGTTTATAGAGCCGGTGGAGCAGGCGGGCAAAATGTAAATAAGGTGGAAACGGCAATTAGAATGACTCACTTGCCAACCGGTATTGTTGTTCAGTGTCAAGATGAAAGATCACAATTAAAAAATCGACAGAAAGCATTAAAAGTATTAAAAACAAGACTTTATGATTTGAAACTGCGGGAACATACGGATGAAATTTCTGCTCAAAGAAAATCTGTTGTAAAAAGTGGTGATAGAAGCGATAAAATTAGAACTTATAATTATCCCCAGAATAGAGTTACAGACCACAGAATAGGCTTAACACTTTATGATTTATCTGGGATCATGGAGGGTAACTTACATGAGCTTATAGAAAAAATGTTAATTGCTGATAGGACCGAAAAACTTAAATCTTAACTAGTCTTCTTTTCCAAAAAATTCAACAAATTTTGCTCCTGCAGCAAATACGAATCCAGTTAAGGAATAAATTACATCGCTTAATTCCAGACTAAAAGTATCGTTAGTTCCTAAAATATAACTGAAGGTTTTTGTTAAAAGAATCAATGTAAAAAATGTGGCAAATCCTGCTAATCCAGTTGAAAGGGGATTTAGCAAATAAGTTTTAAGATTTTGCATAAATGTCTCAGATTCAATTGAATTGGTGTAAGTTTGAGTTGATCTATCTTGTGTTGTGCTTTCCATTATCTCTCCTAAATTTCAATAGCAAATAAGGGTAAAACATTATTAAGATTTGTGATCTGACTCAAAGAATGAACGCTATTTAAAAATAAAGTATATCATTTTGAGAGAAATCAATTGTGGTGTTTTCTAGTTTGAGTGAATTGATTAAATTGTGTTACTATTTCTTACATTTATTCTTGGCGGTTTTTTGAAAAATCAAATACTTTTCTTCCTCATTTTTATTTCACAAAGTTTATTCGCGCAAATTACTTTTGATTCAGATTTTGAAAGTGGTAATCTAGCAAGGGTTACAGTTATAGATTCTGTTAGCTTTTATGTAACAACTCAAGAAGATACTGGACCAGAACCCATAAGTTCAAGATGGTTTTATTTTAGAATGAGTGGAGTAAAAGATAAAGAAATTCGAGTTCTTTTTACAAATAGCGATGTAACGAAAGCTATGTATTCATATGATAATGAAACCTTTGTGAGATTTACAGATGAAGAGGTTCCTAGTTCTGGGTTGTTTTTTAAGAAATTTGAAGAAGATATTGTTTATGTGTCTTTTTATACTCCCTATAATTATTCATATTTACAAAAGAGAGTTAATAGTTGGGAAAAGAATTCCTTTGTCCAAATTGATACACTTGGTATAACGCCCAAAGGTTTACCAATTCAAGAAGTGATTGTTACTGATAAATCTGTTCCCGATGATTTTAAAAAAAATGTATGGATTCATGCCAGAACACACCCTAGTGAAACCCCTTCATCGTGGCATTTCGATGGAATAATGCAGGAACTATTAAGTGATAAGGAGGTAGTAAATAAATATTTGAAGGAAATCGTTTTTCATATGATCCCATTTACTAATCCTGATGGAGTTTATAATGGTAGATCCCGAGTAAATTATGAGGGGATTAACTTAGAAGAAAATTGGGATAAATCAGATGAATTTACAAGCGAGGAAGTTAAAATATTAAGAGCGAGAATGAAAGAACTTAATGATGAAAAGCCATTTTCTGTATTTTTAAATTTGCATTCACAATCAAGATCATATTGCACATTTTGGATTCATAAATCTGAAACTACTTCAGAAGATTTCTATAAAAAGGAGTACCAATTCAGTTATTTAAATCTTTCAGACAATCCTTATTTTGTTAAAGGGGACTTACGAGAATCTAATCTTCGTTCAATATTTCCTGAAGCATGGTTATGGAATAATTACGGTGAAAGTGTTATGGCACTTACATATGAAACACCTTACAACAATTACTTTAGCAATACAATTGAACCCCATATAGAAGTGACAAATGAAAATTTATTCGAAATTGGGAAAAGAACGATTTATGCTATTGCGGAGTATCTACAAATATCTCATTCGTCTAGATATATAATGGACAATAAGGATGCAAGATTTGCAGGAAGCCAGCCGGTTTCCTATTCAGTTACAAATGAATTTTATGGTGATGATTTTTCGGTTTTAGAACAAAATACACTTTCTTATGCGGTTTTCGAATCAGGAATTCTCCCGTCAGGAAATTATGATATTGCTGCATGGTGGCCAACAAATGAAGGGAATTCTTTTGAGACAGTCTTTGAAATAACAGCTGGTTCAAATTCTTACGAAGTTACAAAAACCCAAAAGGCAAATGGGGGGCAATGGAATTATTTAACGGATATAGAACTTAATGAAGAGGGAATAATTTCTATTAAATTAAATAGTAATTCAACTGGTAATGTAGTTGCCGACGCTTTTAGAATAATTTATGTAGAACCGGTTACTAATATTAATGAAGTAATTATTCCAACAGGATTTAATCTATCTCAAAACTACCCTAATCCTTTTAATCCAACTACAACTATTAGGTACTCAATTCCAAATGTTGTTTCAAACTTTGGTTCGGTTAGTAAAGTTTCTCTAATAGTGTATGATGTACTAGGAAGAGAAATTGCCACTTTAGTTAATGCCCAACAAACAGTTGGCGATTATGAGGCTCAGTTTAATGGAGTTGACTTAGCAAGCGGAACATATTTCTATAGATTGCAATTAGGTGATTTTGTTGAAACGAAGAAGATGATTTTGATGAAATAGTTATTTCTTACTTATCTTGTCATAATCTCTAGGTATATTATTTTTTAATAACAAATTAGCAACAAATCTGCAATGCTTTCAATGATTGTCTTATTGTTGGAACTATTATTATACAATTCTTCTCACTGAAATATCTAGACTCAACACTGAGATTTAAGTGATTATCTAAAATTACTTGGTTTATCTTTTTCAACAATTCGATTGTATAACCTAACAGTTATAATATAAATTTGTATAAATATAATTTATTTAAATAGATCTATATTTTAGTATTATAAATTGAAATAATGTTTATATTTATAAGGGATATTGGATCAGAAACCAAGAATTTAGAATACATTTATTCATGTGAGTTTTGAAAACCAGATTTAATAATCATTAATTATGTTTGTCTCCATTAATTTGGCGTAGGAGTTCTATTTTATCTAATGGTTGATTGTATCTGTAATTTATTGTTCAATATCGCATTATTAGAATCGTAGTTATAATTATTTACTAAATATTTTTTTAACTAAATGGAGCTTTAAATGAATTTCCCATTTCGATTTTATGAAAAGCAATTATTTGATTTAACGAAATATTTGTTTTTAATTTTGTTCCTATTATTTTCACTCCATTTAGGTGTCACAAATACACAAACGTTAGATTTTCCATATTTTAATGAACTGCCAGATGAGCACGGTTGGACCTATCTTACAAATATCAATGGTGGCATTCATTCTATCTCGGATAGTATCCTTAATCAGAATTCAATGGGGATTGAAAACGCTTATGGTTTTTATCAACTAGATTCTGGTGCTGTAGTGAGACCTGAGGCATATTGGTCAGTTAATGTTAGAGCAAGAGTTACTGAAGTCGAAGAAAATAGTTCTGGATTTTTCTTTAATGTAATTCAAAATGATTTACTTTATTCAGTAAGAATAAAACAGACTGAGATATATTTGCTGGATGAGAATGATGGACAGTACGTGATTATTGAAAATGATAATACAATATTTCATGATTTTACATTAAAAGGAGTCCCAAATGCTGGAATGCTTTTATTAGTTGATAATATTGTTCGTGCCGAGGCTTTTCCAGTACCACTTTCAAGTTTTAGCTATAATATTGGTTATGAATTAGCCTTTGGTGACGGATCTTCAAAAAGTAATACCAATGCAAATGGCGAATGGGCAAGCTATAAGTTTTCACAACATACGATTAACCCTTTTATCACAAGCGTAATTGATCAACCAAATGATCAGGGCGGATGGATAGAAATTCAATTTACTAAAAGTATATTTGATACTGATTCACTAATACTACCCAAAATATCATCAGTTGAAATGTATACGATTGAAATTGATGATGGTTCCGGTTGGACTGCAGTAGCGAGTACAGTAGGGTATGGAAAATCAATATACTCTGTTCTCGTGCCAACTACAAAGGATTCAACAATGGAATCTAATGGGGTGATAAATTTTAGAGTAATTGCCGGTATGGAAGAAGGAAATTATTTAAGTAATGAAGTGGCGGGCTATTCTTTAGATAATATCCCTCCAGCACTCCCGACTAATTTTCGTGGGGAATTGATATCAAACTCAATGATAAAGCTATGTTGGTCACCAAATATTGAGAAAGATTTTTATTATTATAGTTTGTATCGAAGTAAGGATAACGAAAGCTATGATTTAATAAAAGAAACAATTGATACAAGTTATATAGATTCGAATATAGGATTAGATACAAATTACTATTACAAAATTGAAGTAATTGATTATTCGGGTAATAAAAGTGACTTTTCTCAAGTTGTTGACTTGGAAATCACAGATATTAGTATATTTAAATCCGTACCTGAGGATTATTATTTAAAACAGAATTATCCAAATCCCTTTAATCCCTCCACAATAATCAAATATTCAATTGCAAATTTAGATGGCGGTAATGGATCTGATGTGGAAATAATAATTTATGATATTCTGGGAAAAGAAATAAAGAAATTGGTTAATGAATATCAGCAAAGTGGAATTTATGAAGTAACCTTTAATGCTTCAGACCTCGTAAATGGCATATATTTTTATAAGATTAAGTCAGATAATTATGCAGAGGTTAAGAAAATGTTATTGCTAAAATAAACATTTGTTATTCTATTAGGAAATCTTTTATTAAATGAAACTTTGATGGTGGAACAAAAAAGCAATTTCTTACATTATTATCCTTTTCCCTAATAATTGTATTAGTTTTTTTAAGTCCGCTACCGACATGATTATAAAATTCATAATCATGTTTCAACATAATATTTTCTAACTCGGTTTCAATAGTATCAAAAAGAGTTTCACAAATTATAATGGGTTTCATTTTAGATAATACATATTCAGCATTTTCTAATATTAAATTTTCAGTACCTTCAGTATCCATTTTTATTAAGTCAATTTTAGACACATCATTGACCTGCACATAATTATCCAGGGTAGTTGTATTCACTTTGGTTTCAATAAAATGAGTTTTTTCTGTTTTACTACCTGCATTGCCTTCACCACCTAAATTAAACTCAAGATACCTGTATTTTTTATTAATGGCTTCATAGAAAGTTATGTCTCCCTCTCTATGTGATAGCGCAATAGCCTCAATTTTAATATTCTCCAACTTATTTATTTTAATATTTTCCGTAAGATAATAAAGTGGTCCTCTAGCTGGCTCAAAACTTACAATTCTGATTTTTGGATTTTTAACTGAAGCAAGAAGAGAATAATAACCGATATTTGCACCTATATCATAAAAGCTTTCAATTTTACTAATTAGAGAAAGAAATATAGTGGAGTACTCAAAATTGTTATACCCTTTCCAATAGAGTAAATGAGTAATAAAATTTGTTTGATTTGTTTTAAATTTTATTTTTTTTGAATCGATGTCTAGTTTTATTATTCCAGAGGGTGGTAAGTTAATAGAAATGGGTATTAATTTTAAAATAAATTTGTTAATACTTCTTAAGAAAAAATTAATACTCTGATTGTATATTATTTTATAAAAGATCTGTTTCATTTATCCAATATTTTTGTTTTTAAATATGTTCTTTATTCTAGTTAACTCAATGGTTTCAAAAAAATTCAAAAAATATAGTGAAAGAGGCAAAGCAAATAATAATATAATTTTACTCGGAAATCTTAGAATTAAGTTTGTTTCATTTAATAATAATGATATTAAATAAATACAAATTCCTACAGTAATAATCGTTAATATTTTTTTTAGTTCAAAAGGTATATTATATAGATTTCTTGAAAAATAATAATATAGTAAAGACATTAGTAAGTAAGAAAATACCATCACTACAGCAGCAGCCATATAGCCGAACTTTGGCACAAATAAAATATTTAATCCGAAATTTAAGAGAGCTGTAAATGTTACAATATAGGCAATGTAAGTTGTTTTTTTTACAAAATGAAAGGGTAGTGAAAAAACATATTGCAAACCTTTAAATGTAAATGCTAATGAAACGAGTGGAACAACGGTATATGAAATCCAGTAGTCTGAGTTGAGGCTAAAGAATTGTATAACTTCCTTACTAAACATTGATAATGTTAATGAAGATATTACCAAAATCAAGATAAGATATGTTGCAACTTTTGAATAGTAACGTGGTGCATTGGGAGAATTTAATTTTTTATAAGCAATTGGAAGATAGCCAACTTGAAAAGATTGAAGGATAAAAATATTTATTACACTCGCTACTTTATGTCCAAGCGAATAAATCCCAACACTAGCATCATCAATAAAATATTTAATTATATATCTATCACCCAGCGCTAGAGCAAGTAAAGCGGAAGTAGAAAAAATCAATGGAAAACCAAACCTCATCATATCAGTTACAACTTTAACATCAAAAGAAAGACACAAGTTTTTTAAGAGAAATGGTAAGGAAGCAACTATTACATACCCATAACCAATCAGTTGACTCAGAATAATTCCTTCCACGCCCATTTTTTTGAATACAATGAAATAAATATTTAGTGCCAGAATTAAGACTAATTTTGTAATTGATAAAAAAATATAAAATCCAGCTTTTTCCCTGAACCTAATAACTTCAAGTGGAATATTACTTAAAATTCCTAAAGAAACTGATAATAGAAGAATTTTAATATAATACTCAAACTTAACCGTAGAAAATATTATAGAGGAAATTTCCTTACTATAAGGCACAAACAACAAACTAAAAACAACGGATATAAAAATTGTAGTGAATAATGTGGATGAGATTATTTGCTTACGTTTTATTTCATACTGTTCCGAGGCACACCACCTCATCATAGAGGTAGTTAAGTTCAGACCAAAAATGCCTATTAAAATTTGAGAAGTTGCTTCAAGAATTGCTAGAATTCCATAATCTGATAAACTTAAATAACCTGTATACAATGGAAGTAAAACAAAACCAATAACTTTAGAAGATAAATTCCCTAAACTATAAATAGCCGTTTTTTGAAAAGTATTTTTGAGTTCGTCAAACATTAAATTTTCTCAAGTAGGACACATAATTGATACGGTGCTTTCTTAGAAATAATTATATTTGCTAAATCACAAAGTGTTGCCAAGGGATGAAATTTATATGGAATTTGAAAAGAATGATCACAATTAGGACATACAGTTGATCTATATCCTTCATTGCCCCCTGACCAATAATTGGGGATCCAAGATGCTGAAGGAGAATATTTATGTTTAACCTTACTTAAAAGTTTATTATATCGCCTTACATTTGTCCCTATCTCAAATTGGTTAATAATTTTATACTTCGGGAAAAGATTAATTATTAATTCAGAATTAATAGAGCGTAAATGATATGATCTATTAAAAATAAAATTACATTCAGAACATTTTGTGGTTAACTTTTCAATATTTTCGTCATTAGGGAAAGTTAGTAAAATATATTTTTTACTAATTCTTTTAAACTCCTCAATTGATTGATAAAAGATCTCATCAGGTAAATGTTCAATGGTTTCACTACTAAAAACAAGATCAACAGAATTCGTTTTTAGAGAAATTGCATCAGCTGAATTTTGGACTTTTTTTGTTTTAACTATTTTTAACGCATTTAGACTTCTATCGGTCGCAATTACTGAAAATCTTTGACTAAGTTTATCAGAAATTGAACCGTCTCCACAACCAACGTCTAAAATGGAATGAACATCATTTGGAATAGATAATATGATTTGATCAATTTTTTCTATTAATTTTTGAGAAAGTTTTGCGTTGTTCCAATCAAAATCATCGTAAAATTTTGTATTATCCATTTAAATTTCATCGAGCCTTTTTTTAATTTTTGAATAGAGTGTAATCAAATTTTTACTAGTTTCATTCCAATTATATTTTTCATTAACTGCAGTTTTCCCATTGACACCCATTTGTTCCAATATATTTTTGTCATTGAAAAGATCAATTGCTTTTGTTGCTAAATCTAAATGATCGTTAAATTTATAAATCCTTCCTGACTCTGTTTCGTTTACTATTCTTTCAATAGGATTACAATTTGATGAAAGAATTGGTTTTTTAAGTAGCATGTACTGAAAAAGTTTATGCGGAATAGTATTATCTGTATGTCCCGTTTTTAAATGTGGAATTAAACAAATCTTAGATGCTTCAATATAAGAAGAGAGGAGAGTATGAGACTGCCAACCTTCAAATGAAATAAAATTTTCAACATTTAATTCTTTTGCGAGTAATTTTAAGTCTGAAAAGTTTCTTCCTTCACCGACTAAAACTAATTTGAAATCAGAAATTTTATCAACAATGGCTGGAACCGCTTTGATGGCATTTTCCAGACCTCTGTGTGAATCAAATCCTCCAACATATGTTAGAGTTTTGAAATTATTAAACTTACTTAAGATAGCTGGATTAGGATTATCTATTCTAAAAGTATCCAAATTAACATAATTTGAAACCACGTACATTTTTTCTGCAGATATGCCTAAGGAGGAATATCTGGAAACGGCTTCTTCTATAACTGTAACCAAATAGTCAAATTTATTACACCACTCAATTTCTGAGTTTTGCCACTTCTTAATTGAGATTAGTAAATTCCCAGGAAATGTATTTGCAAATTTGTATGATTTAAGACCTTCTACATAATTTTCATGCAAATCTCCAACCAAAATAATATTACTTAACTTTTCTTTTATTTTTAATCCAGCTTCAAATAAAAATAGGTCATGAATGTGTAGTACTTCAATCTTATGCTCAATTAAATACTTTGTTATTAGGCGAGTTAAATAGACTGGGTACAAATTTAAGATTGTGTTTGTTAATCCGCGAAGTTTATAGACAATTTTTTTAGAGACTGGTATATGAACGATTTTGGCACCGTAGTAATCATCAATTTTATACTTCCCCTTAAATGTAAAGCAATAAACAAAAACCTTGAATCCAGCTGATGATAGAGCCTGTACTTCGTTCTCTACTCGCAGATCGCCATAAAAGTTCTTATCTAACAACATTCCAATATTCATTTGCTCTTATTCTCCAGTAGTGTAAAGCAAGGCTCTTTATCAAAATTAGATTTTAGATTATTATATTCATTATCGTTTAGCAATAAAATTGAAATTTTACGGTCAATTAATTTTTCAGTTTTTTTTCTAACTCTTTCTATCTCTATTTGGTTTAATTCTGCACCTACAATTACCAAATCAATTAAACCACTATCCTTACCGACAGCATAATCTCCACGGATGAATGCCGTTTTTACATCACCAACTCTCTGGATTATATCAGAAATCACTTTATCAATTCCGGTTGATTTCAAAACTATATTTCTCAGTTCATTAAAAAGAGGATGTTCTGAGTTTGCATTATATATTTTGTTTCGTCCAATAAATTCTGACTTCAACAATTTTGCTTCTTCTAATTTATTCAGCTCTACCCTTATTCCATTTGTTGATTCATTAAACTCTGTGCTGAGTTGACGGAGATACCCGCTTGTTTTTGGATTTAAGAAAAACCTTAACAGAAGTTTGATTCTCGTTTCTGATGTAATTATTGATTTTAACATTATGAGTAATATTATTACTCGAAATATAATGGAAAAAGTTTAAAAGTAAACAAAGAAAAGATTATTTAAATGGTTTAAGAACTTTTCGTATTTTATGATAAGTAAGTGCTCTGGAAACGCAGTGAATTTATTTTTGGATCTCGGCTAAGGTTCCAAGCTCATAAACTTGTGAAGCCATGTTAAATATTAGCTGCTTAAGCAATAATACTTTTCCATTTTCGGTAGCAGTGTAAAGAGCAAATTTTGTTTTACTTCAAGACTTTTAAATTTATATGTTTTACTCTTTCCCATCTTTTAATAAGCCGTGTTTCTTGGCGCGCTCTTCCCATTTACTTCTAGCTAGTAGTTGCATATCTTCATGAGTATCTTGTTCGTCTACAATTTCTAAACCTAACAATGTTTCAATTATATCTTCCATTGTTACAATTCCACTAACTGAACCAAACTCATCAACTATTAAAGCAATATGTTCTTTTAATTCAATAAATTTTTCGAATAATTCTGGAATTGGCGTATCTTTGGTTTCTATAATAATTTTTCTTTTTAATTCCGAGAGTGTCTTACTATTATGATTTTCAACTAAGTTTTTAAGGACTTCATCTTTTAAAATATAGCCTGAAATATATTCTGAAGATTTTGAATAAAGTGGAATTCGAGAAAATAATACATCTTTATTATTATTGTAGTATTCTTCAATTGTTTGGTCTTCGGAAGTTAACTTCATTACACTTCTTGGAGTCATAATATTCTTAGCTAAAATTGATTTAAAGCTTAATAAGGTTTTTATTACTTGTGATTCAGATTCTTCGAACACTCCTTTTTCTACTGCAATTTCGGTCATTGCAGTAAAGTCTTCTCTGCTTAATAAATTTCCATGATTGCTTTTGCCAACAAGTTTTGTTGTAAGTTGCATCAACCAAATTATTCCTGTCCATTTTAATGGAAAGATCATTATTGTTAATATTTTAGATGTAAAATATGCCAACTGTTTCCAATATGTTGCCCCAATAGTTTTGGGAATAATTTCTGAGACAACCAAAATCAAGAATGTCATAGTTGCAGATACAATTCCTACTATATTATTACCAGTACCAAATGCTTTTTCTGACTGAACACCAACCAGAATAGCTCCAACAGTGTGGGCAATAGTATTTACTGTCAGAATTGCAATTAATGGTTTATCTACATCTTCTTTTAGTTGCTCTAAAGTTTTTGCAAAAGCTTTGCCTTCGTTTATTTTAATTTTTATAAATGTTGGTGATACACTAAGAAGTACGGCTTCTAAGATAGAACAGAGAAATGAAAAAAAGATTGAGACAAATCCATAAATAAGTAAAAGTGTCATTTCCTAAATCCTTTAAATTAACATTTTGAATATTACAAATTTCTATGAGTGCTGATCTGACTCAGCGCTCATGGTAATTTTATTTTAACTTATTACATATTTTTGCAACAACAAATATTGATGTTGCTTTAAAAAGTATTCTAGGTGTATCAGAATTGAAGATGTATTTTACTATCCAATTAGTAATCTTTTCTTCAGGAAACAAATCCATTGGTGCTGCTATATAAACCAATTCAACAATATCAAACCCATAGTTTTATTGGAGATTCGTAATTCTTTTTTTGTTTAAACTCTTGCGTTATCAAACCTCTCATGAATTATTCTCGGTAACCAAGAAAAAAGGAACTCTATTCCACGGAAGAATTAGTAATTTATCTCCGTAAGATTCAAATATCCACCATTTCTTTAAACAGATATGGCCAAAATTCCATTGTCATTTAACGAATCAAAATAAAATTGCATTCCAGATTCATTTGATAAATGTTCAATTACTTCAAATCTTATAATCTTGCAATATTTATCATCCTCTGGGTCATTAACAAAACCTAAAATTTTATAATCACAAGAATCAATATGATTGTTTGTCTTAATGTGATTAAACTCGTTCTTATGTTCATTAGTTACTTCGACACCAACACAATATTTCATCTTATCTGATAGCAAGAACATCGAGGTTCCATTTCTGCAACCAATGTCTAATAAGCTGAGATTTTAACCTGTAAAATTTGATATTCTCCTAGTAAGCCCAACTCTTCTAGAAATTATTTCATCAATAAAATCTGAAGGTCTTCCTAATAAGTTTACGTTTTCTTTAAATATTTTTCTTCTAACTCTTTTTAATATTTAATTTTGCACTAATAGTTGCAAAGTTAAATTTCTCGAACGATATTTTCTTCAAATTTATATTTCTTAGCAGATTTCTCGCAATAAGCAATTCCATTATTATCAAAATCTAATTTTGTTCCTGCTTCACTCACCCACCCAACTATTTTAGCAGGATTTCCTACAACCAAGGCAAAATCCGGGATATTTTTAGTTACAACAGCACCTGCTCCGACAAATGAGAACTTTCCTATATCATTACCGCAAACAACTGTGCAGTTTGCACCTAACGAAGCTCCTTCTTTTACTGTTGTTTTTAAATAGTATTGTGAGCCAACTTGAGGGTATTTACTTCTTGGGTCCAAAATATTTGTAAAAACCATAGAGGGTCCACAAAAAACATAATCTTCAAGAGTAACACCTTCGTAGACAGAAACATTATTTTGAATCTTTACATTGTTCCCAATCTTAACATTATTTCCTATATTTACATTTTGGCCCATCGTACAGTTTTCGCCAATAACAGAACCATTTTGAATATGACTGAAATGCCAAATTTTGGTTCCTTCACCAATAGTACAGTCATTATCAATATAGGCCGATTCATGTTTAAAGTAATTCATATAATTCTCTATTTTATTTTTTCAAAAATGGGTGTAAATTCTCTCTAGATGTTGAAATTGATGAGTTCCTAATTTTGTAAACAGTTTCAATAGAATTTCTTGCCTCCTTAATTCCGTAACCATTTCCTGCTAAAATATTCTTATAAATTTTGGTATGTAGATCTGTAAATCCATCAGTGAATTCAATTTCTTCATCATCAATTTTTATTGATCTGTAAGTAGTTTTCCCTTTTTCTTTAACTGTGACGGGCAAATCATTTGAATCGATGGATAAATACCATTTAACATTAGCGTTTTCTAATTCTAAAAATCCGCTCATTTTATAATTATTTGATAGATAAACTTGGTAGTTTTGCACATCACCAAAAAGCCAAGAAAGCAAATCGAAAAAGTGAACTCCAATATTTGTTGCAATACCACCAGAGTTAGTTATATCTCCCTTCCATGAGTGATGATACCAAGATCCACGAGAAGTAATATAAGTCAGTACAATATTTTTTTTGGTATTTGATTTATTGAGCGAATTTTTTTCTTTTAATTTAATTAAACTCGGATGAACTCTTAATTGCAACACTGTGTACACTTTTTTGCCAGATTCATTTTCCAACTCTTCTAAAAGGTCTAAATTCCATGGGTTTAATACCAGTGGTTTTTCACAGATTGCATCAGCGCCTAAACGTAATGCTAATCGAATATGTGAATCGTGCAGATGGTTTGGTGAGCATACTGTGAGATAATCAATTTTATCCTCATGACTTTGTCTTTTTGTTTTTTCTAAATGTCTATCAAACCTTTCAAAATCGCGAAAAAACTTTGCTTTCGGGAAATATGCATCAAGAATACCAACAGAATCATGTGGATCAAGTGCAGCAATTAAATTATTTCCAGTGTCCTTAATTGCTTTTAGGTGTCTTGGAGAAATGTAACCGGCAACTCCAGTTAATGCAAAATTTTTCATAATTGAGCTCTTTTCTTTTTGAACATGTTAAAAAACATAGGGACAATAATTAAAAATAAAATGGCAATATTACCAATCCATAAATATGTAAGACTTGCATAATAAGTAGCTGGTTTAAATTCAAATGTTAAATTATGATTACCGGCTTTAATATTTACTCCTCTTAACAAATGGTTTACCTGATGAATATCAATTTCTTCATTATCTAATTTTGCGATCCAACCTTCAGGATAATAAATCTCCGAAATAATTAAAAATTGTTCGCTATCAGTTTGAACATCAAACTCAAGGAAATTTGGATTATGTTCAACTAAAATTATGTTCCCTAATCCACTATAAGTATCAGCTAGATTCCTTTCATCATTGACAATCAAAGCAACTGAATCAGGTTTGAACTGAGAAGTGTTCATAAACAGAACTACATCTTCTGGAGATTTCATCTTATTGACATTAGTTACGAACCATGCTTTTGGTAGCGCATTTTTATTTTCATAGAGAATTTGTTTTTTCTCACTATCCTGTGTAATAAAACGTAAGAATGGAGAATTAAGTTGCCCTGGAGATATAACATATTTGCCATTCAGCATATTAATTATATTCCAATTAATTCTATCATTTGTTTTAGCTGAAAATAAATTATGTTCTATAACATCCTGCACAATTTGTAATTTAATAGCACTATAGCCGCTGATGAGTGGATAGAAATATGCATAGTGATTACTTGTAAATTCACCTGCTAGTGCGATTCCTCTCATGTTATCTTTGTCATTATTTAAAATCTTGGTAATAGTTGTTTCTTTGTAAATACTTTTTTCAAGTTGTTCAGCATTGTTAAGCTGTATAATTGAATTTGCTCTATTAGAAACATAGAATATTTCAATTACAGATAATAATAATATGGCCGCAATTATTAGCTCTTTACCAATTTTTTTATAAAGATATGCCGCTACAAAACCACTTGTAATTATCATTATAATCAGCAATCTCTTTAAGTCGCTAAATAAAAATTCCTTTCTCACCTCTTTTAAAAGCGATAATGTGTTATTATCATATTGTGTAGCTTCGCGAGCTGTTGAATAGGCAAATGAATCATAAGTAATAAAAACCAATGCTAATATTGCCAGTCCGGCACCGAAAACAGAAGCAATTATTTTGATATCTTTATTTCTACTTGCATTAATGAACGCTTTCAGTCCAAATCCAGAAAGAATAAGAATAATAATAAAGGTGGCATTTAATGTCATTGCAGGAGCACGAAACTTTGAAAAATAAGGGACATAATAGAAAAATAGTTTGTATAATTCGGGAAAGTGTCTTCCAAATGAAAGAAATATAGAAAACACGGTAAATACTGCAAGTGCAATTACAAATTTATCTTTTCTATAATATATAATTCCAATCATTGCAAATAAAAACAAAATCATACCGATATTGGCATAATTACCACTAAATGGTTTTTCTCCCCAATAGCCTGGAAGTTGTCTTCCTTTTAATTGAGGATACTTATCGCCATTGTATATTTCTGTAGATATACCGCCGCTAAAATGAGGAATAAAGAAATCTAACAATTCATTGGGTGAAAACGACCATTGTGTTGCGTAATTAAAATCAACACCACTAGCTTTCTTTGCACTTTGAGCATCTTTTCCAATCTGCACCGGATTCCCACCACGAATTGAGTACTTTGCGTATTCATTTGTAGTAAAAAGTGGTTGAGCGGCCGTCATAAAAGTTAGAAATAATGCCACCCCAAATTTTAAAATTAGATTTCCAGCGGACTTAAACTCTTTTTTGAAGAACAATTTTATAGTTGGATATATATAGAGAAAGAATAAAATGAGAATTCCATAAAAAATTATTTGAAAATGATGAGTTCTTACTAACCAAGAAAAGGAGAGGGCAAACAATCCAGTACTAATCCAAGTCTTTTTATCAAAAAAATAACTGAAACTTAAAATAAACCATGGAAGTGTCATTAGAGCACGAAGCTTTGAATTGTGACCTTCCCCAATTTGAGCTTGCCAATCAGGAAGTAAAACAAACACAACGCCAACAATAATTGCTATATACCAGGGAATGTCTTTATACCGCAACAAGAAATAAATACCCATGCCGCCTAAAAATAAATACCAAAAAAACCAGCTTAGGATTTTACTAAAGTAAGTTATAAGGGTATCAATATGGATTAACTTTGGTGTTAGTCTTGGGTAGATTGGTTCACCCCCAAAAATTGATGGATTCCACAGAACTGTTTCTCCCGTTTTATCAGACCACTCAACCCAACGATGTGTTTGACCAACATTAGCTATAAAATCAGATCCAGTTGGAGTAACATTGTTTACTGCATATGGTATAAAGTAATAGAGGAGAGGTAAAGCTATAATAATTGCTGCTATTATATTTCTATATTTTGAAGGGATATTATCTAAAAAACTAACCTTTTCAAGCCCTGCTTTTTTATTCTTTACCTTCTTTTTTGACATAACTAAATCTTAATTTTGTTTGAAATTAGTATTTTCCTAAAGAGTCAATTATTATTCTAACTGCATTGCCGTCACCAAAATAATCGTTTTGTTTCTCACTTTTATCAGCTTTTGTTTTCTCTATAATTTTATTAGTATTTGCTCCAACAATAAAATTCCAATTGTTCTCTAAAGTTTCTGTCCATTCTGTTTCATCACGTAAGGTAATGCATTGTTTTTTCAAAAAATATGCTTCTTTTTGCAAACCGCCACTATCAGTTAAAACCTTTTTACAATTCTTTACCAAAAGTATCATTTCTAAATAAGTAACAGGATCAATAATTTTAACATTATTAGAATATTTTAGTTGGGAAAGATGCTTTTTAGTCCTTGGATGAATCGGCAAAAGTACAGGATGATCTAATCCGGAAAAAGCTGTAAATATACTTTGAAGCCGAACAATATCATCAGTGTTTTCTTGACGGTGTATAGTAGCAATATAATAATCTCTCAGGTGAGTAATATTACTTAATTGAGATTTCTTATTAGCTAATTTTTCAAAATGAAGAATTGAATCATACATTACATCGCCGGTAAAAATAGCTTTTGATTCAAGACCTTCATTTTTTAATAATTTCACTGCAGTTTTTGTTGGAGCAAATAGTAAATCTGAAATATGGTCAGTAGCAATTCTATTAATTTCCTCAGGCATATTTCTGTTAAAACTTCTTAAACCGGCTTCAATATGAGCAGTTTTTATATGTAATTTAGATGCTGCTAAACTGCCAGCGATAGTAGAATTTGTATCACCATAAACTAGAACCCAATCTGGTTTTTCGTTTAGTAGTACATCCTCAATTCCACTAAGCATTGTGGCTGTTTGTCTGCCATGCCTTCCTGAACCAACATTTAGATTATAATCTGGCCGAGAAATTTCTAATTCATCAAAAAAAACCTTTGACATATTTTCATCATAGTGTTGACCCGTATGAATAATTACACTATCAATATCAGGCTCCTGAAGTAAAAATTTGTTTACAATTCCTACTTTTATAAACTGCGGCCGTGCTCCAATAATATTTAATATTTTCATTTAATTAACTCATTAAAAATTTCGGATAATTGTTCAGCTTGTATTCTTCTTGAATATTTATCTATTTTAAAAGAATAAGCAAAATTATCTTCTTTCCAATTTGTATACATTTCTTTAAGTAACTCGTAAGCTGCATTGTCATCTTGGTAGTCAATCATTGCACCGCTGTCAGTTTCCTTAAGAATCTGATTTGCTTCACCATCTATAGGTCCAAGAGCATAAATTGGTGTTTTTGCTCCAAGATACTCGAATATTTTTCCAGTTAAAAAACCTTTGTTCGTTGGAACATCATCAATAACAAGTAATAAAAGATCTGCATTTTGCAAAATTTTGGTCGATTCATGATGAGGTAAAAATCCTTTCTCCTCAAGAGCCGATTCTAGATTGTTCTTTGCAATGGCTTCAGAAAATTCTGGACAAGAATTCCCTGCAAGTACAAATTTAATATCATTAATACCATCATCTTGAACCAATTTCCTTAGTGCTTTTAAGAAGGTGTGCGGAACTCTTGTTTTTGTGATTACCCCAGTGTAAGCAATTGTAAAAAAAATATTGTCTTTTTTTTCTAAATTTAAAAAGTCAGTTTCATCAAAACCATTTGGGATTATTGAATATTTTTTAGATCTAACCTTTGACTTAAATAAATTTACAATATCCTTACTAATTGTAACTATAACATCTGCATTCCTAAGGACACTGCTTTCTAATTTTCCATCAAAAAATTTCGTTATTCTATTCCTTTGAGCATTTTGGTAATGGACTATTTCCATCCATGGGTCTCTAAAATCAGCTATCCATTTTAGATTACTTAACTTGGCAATTTTTTTTGCTATTAAAGCGACTGTGGGTGGAGGAGATGTAGAAAAAATAATATCAATCTTCTCTTCCTCTATTATTTTCATTGCTTTCTTAACTGCATAATATCTCCACCCAATTTTTGCATCGGGAAGAAATAAATTAAACCTTATCCATTTAGAAAATTTCTCTATGAATGAAAGGCCTTTATTTTTTGTTAAAACATCACTGGGAATTTTATATGAATCATCTTTCCCTGTGATTTTTTTATATATATTAAATGGCTCAAGTGCTTTAGTTCTATAACTTTTGACTTCATATGGAATATCATTTAAAAGTGTTTCGTCAATGACTGGACAATCAGGTTTATCAACAGTAAGAATAATTGGCAGCCAACCAAATTGTGGAAGATACTTTGCAAATTTAAGAACTCTTTGCACTCCTGCACCACCAGCCGGAGGCCAATAATATGTAATTATTAAAACCTTTTTCATTTATTAAGAATGGCTTTGGAGTAGTTTTCCCAACTAAAATTTTCTGCAGAAGCCGCTACATTCTCTGAAGGGAGAGGACTGTTAATAAATTTTTCCATTACTTCAGCCATAGAATTAATATCTTCTGGTTCGGCTAAATAGCCATTAAAGCCATCTTTTATTGTTTCTGGAAAGTGACCGACTTTTGTAGCTAATGATGGCAGATTAAAGTTATATGCAATTGATTCAACACCTGATGGAGTTGCTGTCATGTAAAACAAAATATTACAATTACTAACTTGAAAATATTTATTAACCTCATTATTTGGAACATACTCATTAACTAGAGTTACATTATCTTTTATTTTCAACTCATCAATTAACGCAAGCGGATTATAGTCTCTTTCTTTGTCAGATTTATTAAATGCTATTCGTTTTGCTGTATCAAAGATTGCATTTTTAATTTTGGTAGATAGTTTATTTGTAGACAATGTATTCCAAAATGATTCACCAACAACAAGCAAGGAAATATCATCTCTTGTTTTTGTAAGTTTTGCAAAAGCTTTTATAACATTATGCAAACCCTTGTATTCTCTTATAAATCCAAAAAATAGAAAAACATTCTTTTTTAAGTTTAACTCTTTTTTAACTTCATCAATGTTAAAATTAGGATCGGGTTTGAACATATCGTAAATAGGATGATATAATTTAATTACAGTTTTTTGGTTCCCTTCACTCCTTTTGCCAGTTTCATCAATAAAATAATCAGTTTCTGGAAATACCGATTTTAATTCATCAAATGTTTTGTATGAATGAACTATGTAGGAATCTGAATCTGAAAGTCCGTACCTTATCAAAGATTTATCAACTTTGCTGGGTTCTTTTTGTGCAACAACATGGAGATCAAAAATAACCTCGCAATTACATTTTTTCTTTAGTCTTTTTGAAATATATCCGAGAGGTAATCCCTGAATTGCAATAGCCCATTGGATAACTACAATATCAGGATTAATTTTTCTTATAAGTTTTACTGTATTGTTCCAAGATAATGGATTATTGTAATTGGTAATGTAATGAGTTTTAATTCCTGTTCCTTCCAATGGATCGGATTTACTGTTCTTATCTATAAAATCTCTTGGAATAAAAAACGGATATTGTTGTGTCCAGGAAACTATGTGGACTTCAGTATTTTCAAAATTATTGAGAGATTTGGCTAATGATAATGTGTAATTGGCAATTCCACCTTTAAATTTTGGGCCAGGTCCAAATACAACGATTCTTTGACTTTTCATTTTAAAAAAATCCTAACAATCTTCTTACACATATAGTTCTAATGCTTTGTCATAAACTCTTTTCATACCTTCTTCCAAGGATATTTTTGGTTCCCATTCTAATGTTTCCTTCACATAATCCATATTACAATAACGTGAGTGAACCCCGACTGGTTTATCGAGCAAAGGTTTAATTGTAGGATCATAATTTGCAAAGGATCCGAATAATTTAATTAAATCTATAAATGATGTAAGTTTTCCAGAACCAATATTTATTGCTGAGCCATCATGTATTTTATCCATTGCAGTTAATGTACATTCTATAACATCATCAATATGTACAAAGTCTCTTCCTTGTTGTCCGCTTCCCCAAACTTCAAAAGGATTTTCTTTACGAGCAGCTCTTGCAGCAATAGCAGGAACTGGATATGTTAGATCTTGGTCTTCTCCATATCCGGAAAAAGGTCTAATGCAAACAACTGAAACCCCGTAATGAGTAGCAGCTAGATGGGCAAGATACTCACCTGTCATTTTTGTCCAACCATACGTCATATCTGGTTTCCCAAGAACATCGCCATTTACATTAACATCCGATTCCTTCAAAGCGACGGCAGTTTCTTCTCTCTGTAGAGAATTTGGATATGCTGCACTGGAACTAGGATAAAGAACTCTTTCGGGTTTTGCTCTTACAACCCAATAGAAAAATTCTGCATCGATTGATAAATCAAGAGAAACTTTTAGTGGGTCACCGTCAATTTTTGCTCTTCCACCAACGATAGCTGCAAAATGAAAAACGTCATTTAATTTTGATATATCAAGATCAAATTCGTTTTTAAGAAAATTTGATTCTTCCAAGGATCGTCGAAGAAAATTTCTAAAATCAGTTTGCCAAAAAAATAATCTTTCATCTTTCCCAAAGATTGTAATATCTTTAAAAGGCTTTTCAGTTGTATCTTCAAGCCAAGTGGATGGATGTGTTCCAATTGATAAATCATCTATTGCTATTATTATGTCTTCAGTGTTGCTTAATAAGTGCTTTACAAAATTTCTTCCTACAAACCCGCAAGCTCCGGATACTAAATGGTATTTCATCAGGTCTCCAAAAATTCAAAATTATTATTTGCTTCTTTCTTTTATTCCGTAATCATCTTCTTTTTTAGTATTATGAGCAAGCATCTCACCAATTAGGCCAAGTGAGAAAAACTGAACACCAACAATAATGAGGACTGTTCCTAAGTATAACAAAGGACGATTACTCAAGTTAATTTTATCTAAAAACCAAAGAATCGATAAATATGCATCAATTATAAAACCAATTAAAAAAGTAACTACTCCCAGCATTCCAAAAAAGTGTAATGGTCGCTTTATATATCGGGTTGTAAAAATTACTGTTATTAAATCTATGAATCCTTTAAAAAATCTGGATATTCCAAATTTAGTTTTTCCATATCTCCGAGGATGATGTTTAACAACAACTTCAGAAACCTTAAACCCTCTCCAATCAGCCAAAACAGGAATATAGCGATGTAATTCTCCCTGTACACTTATATTTTTAACGACGGCTTTCCTATAAGCCTTAAGGCCGCAATTAAAATCATGAATTTTAATCCCAGACATTACCTTGGTTACATAATTAAAGAACCTCGAAGAGAATTTTTTTATGAATGGATCGTGTCTTTTCTTTTTCCATCCCGACACTAAATCAAATCCTTTCTGTAATTCTTGCAGTAAATTAGGAATCTCACTTGGGTCATCCTGAAGATCTGCGTCCATAGTAATTACTACATCGCCGGAAACACTTTTAAAACCAACATTTAAGGCAGCAGATTTCCCATAATTTTTTCTAAAGCTTACGTACCGTATTTTATTATTTGTTCTTGCCAAATCCTTAATCACTTTTAGTGAATTATCCTCACTGCCATCGTCAATAAAGAAAATTTCATAATCTGGAGAAATGGTATCAAAAACGTCACTAATTTGCTTTGCTAATTTTGATAATGATTCTTCTTCATTAAACAGTGGAACAAGAATAGAAACTTTTTGAAACTGAAATCTTGTTAAACCATTCTTATCTTTAGTTCCAGGCTTTCTCGATTGTTTGTTAGTATAACGTCGGTTGGGTGTGTAGTTTCTTCTTGGTTTTCTATAATTATTTGGTTTTTCACTGTTTTGTTTTAAATTCGCAGAATTGTCAACTTTTTTCTCAATATTCTTCTCAACTTTTTTTTCTTCTCTTAAATTCTGACTTTCGTTTTCCATAGATCCTTCTTTGTCTAAAATATGCTTATCTTAAAAAGTATGTCTTATTTCTTTATCAATTGATTAAAAAGAATATTAAAATTAACTTAATATAAAGCTAAAATCAATTTGCTTATTTTATAGATAATTTAATAAAGGTCTTATGGGCGGTATAGTTTACTGGACAATAATAAGAATTTCAATTTTAATTCCTTTACTATGGGTCGCAACTGATTATATCGATTATAAATATTGGTGGATGGTTGTTTCAATGTCAATTTATGGTTTTATTTTTCATCCTGCTGTAATTCAATACAAATTATTTAAGGAGAAGAATAAAGAAATAATTACTAATACGTTATGCTCAAGTTGTAAGCATTTTGATGAAACGGCAGTTCTCTGTTTAAGATTTGATGAGCATCCTACACAAGACTCAATTCCTTGCGAGGGCGCTGATTGGGAGCCAAAGTAAAATCTTTCATCGTGATAGTATCAAATTATGTAAATCTTCAACTGCATCAACAAATCTTGGCCCGGGCCTACTATATAAATCGGCATTAAGATAAAATACCCTATTATTAATTACGGCTGAAAGAGTATGCCATTCGGGATAATCCTTTAATAATGTGTTAATATCATTATTATTTGTTTCAAATAGCAGAATATAATCTGGATTTCTTACAAGAAGCTCCTCACGATTATACATTGGGTAACTTATTTCTGTGTCAGCTGAAATATTTTCCAATCCGGTAAAAGTTAATATTTGATGAATAAAGGAATTTTTGCCAACTGAAATAATTGGATTTGTTGACATTAAAAACATTACCGAACTAAAAACAAGCTGATCATGTTTTGATTTAACAGTTTCGATTCTATCTTCCCAATTATTCACTATAGCTTGTGCTTTTTGTGATACATCAAATATTTTCCCCATATCAAGTAAGGTTTTCTTAATACCACTATAATGTCTTGGGTTTGAAACAAAAACTTTATATCCCAAATCTACAAGTTTATCATATTCGGATTTTGAATTTCCCTCAGCAGAAATGAATATTAAATCTGGCTGAAGCGTGGTTATTTTTTCTAGATTAACAGTTAATAGATCAGCTACTTTCTCAATTTTTTTTGCTGAATCCGGAAAATTGCAATAAGATGTATTCCCAACAATTTTACTACCTAACCCTAACTCAAAAACTAACTCAGTTAAGTTAGGGGCTAATGTAATTATTCTTTGAGGAGGATTTAGAAATTCAAGTTTTTTATGAAGATCATCAGTTATATTATCTGAACTGTCTGAAACTTCAATTTTATCTTTACAACCAACTAGAAATATAAAAACGAATATGCCGAAATATTTAACTATTTTCATTTATTACCACTCTAAATATAATATTGAATAACTGCTTTAGTGAAGTAGAAAGCTATTGTACTAACTAAAGCTATTTTAATAAACATTGCTAAAAGGCTAAAAACAAAAGAAATTATCCCAATCTTAACTGCTTCAGCCTTTGCCTTACCGGCAATTAACTCTCCAAATATGGCTCCTAATAAAAGACCTAATATCATTCCAAATGGTGGAAAGAAAAATATTCCAATCAACATTCCTAAAATTGAAAACCAAATTCCTTGCTTTGTTGCACTAAACATTTTTGCTCCAAAAATAGGAAGCAGATAATCTAATAAATAAACTCCCAATGTAATTATTCCCATTGTCCATAAAAAATTTGAACTAAAAATAATTGATTGAGCAAAATCTAAACTTAGTAAAGCTAAAAACGCAAAAGGAGGACCAGGTAAAGCAGGAACTATGCATCCGATGAATGCGACAATGATTAAAATAATTCCAAGAATAATTGATGCTAAAAATAAAAAGTCCATTTCTGCAATTACTATTAAATTGGGATAATTCTTATAAGAAATTTAATAGAAAATAGGATCAAAAGCTGAAAGGGAAGAAAGTAGTTTAAGATTATAAAATAACTTATATTCCTTGATTTTATAGAAAAGATGTTTATATTATAACTAACCTCAGTGCGATATTATAAATACTGTACATCCACATCCTGATATTGCTGATCTCGTAAACATATTTACTCGTAAAGAGATTTTAAATAAAAATACCGGAGGACCTAATGTCAGAGACAATATTAATTATTGGTGCAACTGGGTCAGTTGGCTTTGAAGTGGCAACTAGATTGAATAAACCAAATCAATTAGTAAAAATTGCAGTACGAAATATTGAAAGAGCAAAATCAATAAATCTTAGTAATGCGGAATTAGTACATTTTGAATATCTTAAACCAGAAACATTTGATTCTGCATTTGAAAATGTTGATAAAATTCTCTTGGTTTCGCCCCCGTCTTATTTAAAAATTCATGAGAGCGTTATTGACGCAATTAATACTGCCGTAGATAGAGGAGTTAAGCTCATAGTTAATATCTCCGCCATTAGTGTAGACTCTGAGCTAGATAGACCTATGAAATTAATCAAAGAGCATATACAAAAAAGTGGCGTTGATTACGTTTCCCTTTGCCCTAATTGCTATATGCAAAACTTCAAGGACATTTTTAGGGATTTAATAATAACTGAAAATCAAATATCTGTTCCTACAGAAAATGCAAAAACAAGCTTTGTAGATATTCGAGATGTTGCAGATGTGGCGGTTAAAGCATTAACAGATCACACTTTAAAAAATAAGACATATAAATTGACTGGAAAACAACTGTTAAATATGCATGTTGTTGCCCATCAGTTTTCTGAAGGATTAAATAAAGAAATAAATTATAATAGTATTTCAAGTGATTTGTTTAAAAAAAGATTGCAAAGTGCTGGTTGGCCAGCTGGTACCATTGAAGGAACAATGCAACTTTGTAGCCATGTAAAAAGTGGTGATACAGAAATAGTTACAGATGACATTGAAAAAATTCTGGGTAGAGAGCCAATTAAATTCGAACAGTTTATTCATGACTATTCGGAGAATTGGTCCTAGATATTTTAATTATTTTTATTAAATTTAATTACTAATTGTACTTAAATGAAAATAAAGGAGGATTCCGTGGCTCTAATAATGAAATATGGTCCGGTTATTGATCTTTGTAATAGATTCAATATGAAAGAAGCAAAAGTTGAAGAACGAGAGGAAGGTTATTTGAAAGTTTATGGAATTGTGCATACACAATTCGAAAAAAATCAAATATGGAATAAAATCAAAGAAGTTGGGGGTGTATCTCCAACAGATATTAAAGCAGATATTAGAACAGAAACTAAAGATTATTTTCACATTCATAAAGTTGAAAGTGGTGATACATTAGGCAAAATTGCTAAAGAATATCTAGGTGAAGCAGGAAAGTATATGGCTGTGTTCAACTTTAACAAAGATCAATTATCAAATCCAGATTTAATTAAAATTGGTCAAGAATTAAAAATTCCTTTTGTTGGCTAGTTATTATAACAATTTTAAGTGTACTAATAGGTGTGTTTTAATAGCGCAAGCATTTGCTTGCGTTTTTTTATAACAATAACTTTAAGTAGCTAATATTTTTAATAAATTTACTTTTGAATGAAAATTTTAACTTCCATTGAAGAATATAAAAATTTTATTGACGATAACGCCGCAACATTAGTTTATTTTAGTACTCCTCAGTGCAAGGTTTGTAAAGTTCTTAAGCCTAAGCTAATAGAATTCATTAACACAAAATTTCCAAATATAAAAATGGGATATGTTGATAGTGAAAGTTTACCAGAAGTTGCTGCTCAAAATGGCATTTTTACAGTCCCCACAATCTTGGTTTTCTTAGATAGCAAAGAATTGATTAGGAAATCAAGAAACATAAACTTAATTGAATTTCAAAACGAAATAGAGCGTCCTTACTCTTTATTCTTCAATACTTAGTTAGTAAAAAACAGTTTCAGTATCTCTACAGAGTGAATATTTCTGCATTAACTTTTTTGCAGAGAGAAAAATACAATATTAAATTAGAATAAATTTTTATAGATTACACTGAATTGATTTTATCGCTTATATTAATTCTATTATCTTAATCTGTAAATTTTTCCTAACTTTTATATGTTAATTATTTTAATATCGTAGAAAAATGAAAAAATCATTAGTTGATCCTACAGTAAAATTTTTTATAATAATTATTGGTCTAGTTGTTCTTTTTGGAGTATTGAAAGAACTTCAATTTATTATTGTTCCTTTGGTTATTGCATATCTTCTGGTTTTTGTTTTTGAACCCCTTAATATTTTTTTAATAAAAAAAAGAATTCCCCAAAGTATAACTACAATAATAGATTTATTGATAATAATAGGATTTTTCTGGGCTCTCTCAACTTTTATAATAGACTCTTTTAGTAGATTGGGTAACGAGCTTCCTCTTTATCAACTGAAGTTGAATAATATTGTTAAGAACACTGCTATTTCATTTGGAGTGAGCGATCCTTTTTTTGAAGAGTTTAATATTGGTCAAATTCTTTCAGATTTGGATTATGGTGGAATTGCAAGTGGACTTTTTTCTTCAACAATTTCACTATTTTCTGCTGGTTTCTTTGTCCTATTCTTTTTTATTTTCGTAAGCAGTAGCCATAAGCATTTAATTGCTACGATTAAAAATAGGTATTTGAGATCGCAGTCGAAGATTTCTCTAAAACTGATCAAGAAGAAAATGGTAAAAGAAGATCAAAGAGATATCAATCAACTTGAAGTGATAAGAGCTGAAAGGGAAAAGCGTGTTGAAAAAACCTTTAAGGATATCACAGAGCAGATTCAAAGATATATTGCAACCAAATTTTTAATAAGTCTACTTACCGGTCTTGTTGTAGGGATTGTGCTTTGGATTTTTGATATTGACTTTTTGATTGTTTGGGCTGTTATGGCTTTCTTCTTAAACTTTATTCCGAATATTGGATCAATAATTGCAATTATATTGCCAACAGTGATGACGTTAATTCAATATGAATCTATTGGCTACACAGTTTTGGTTGCAGGTATTATTACATTCGTTCAAAATATTATTGGCAATTTACTTGAACCTAAAATATTGGGTGACAAGCTTGGCCTAAATCCACTGGTGATATTGGTCTCCTTGCTTGTTTGGGGTTACATTTGGGGAATCGCAGGGATGTTTTTATCGGTTCCGTTAACTGCAGTTGTGAAAATTATTATTTCTAATTCAAATTCGCCTAATCTACAGTTTCTTAGTGATTTGATGGGTGGTTCTGAAGATAAAGCTGAATCCATATCTGCGTAAGTTATTTACAGCTCTCTAGATTTGGATCTGCTTCTAAAGCTAGACCTTTTATTGAATCAGTTTTAGCTTTCATTAAATTTATAATTGATTGAAATTCTTTATTTCCTTTTAGTGAATCCATATAAGGATATTCTAAGTTTTGTCTGTATTCAATCCAGCCGTTTCCCACTGCCTTTTTAAGCCAATTTAATGATTTCTGTTTGTTTCCCATGATGGCATATATATCAGCCAATCCATTTTGAAGTGTACAAATACCGTCAATACTATTTTCTAAATTATTCGAATAATTTAATATTTCAGCATCAAATATTTTCTGAGCCTCATTAGTTCTGTTAAGTTTGAGCATAACAAAACCATAATCATATTCTTTTTCTGCCGCAGTTAGTTTTAACGATTTGTCAAAGAATTTCCTTGATTGCAAATAATTTCCTTTCATCATTTCTAATTTAGCCGCTAATGTCAATCCATAACTCCATTCGGGGGCAAAATCTATAAGTTGATCTAAATATTTTTCTGCATTCATAAAATCTTTCATAAAAATATATTGGTCAATTATATAGTAATGTACAATGAGATTTTTAGAGTCAAGGTCAAATGCCCTCTTAAACCATTTGAGTGCTAAATTATCACAGTTAAGTTTCTGATTAATTCCACCAAGGACTATATAGCCAAAAACATTATCAGGCTCTCTAATTATTGAATCGCTTATTAATTTGTATGCTTTATCAAGTTTTAGCTCATTAAAATAAACAACACCTAAATTATATATAGCTGCATAATAATTCGGATTTAATCTAATAGCTTCTTCATAATGATATTTTGCCATTTTATAGTCTTGCTGTGCTTCATAACTTTTTGCAAGTGATGAATGTCCTTCAGCCAAATCTGGATCAAGAGAAAGTGCTTTATTGCTCATTATTATCGCAGAATCTCTCCATTCATTCGGATAAGAATAGCGTCTTACTTTCTGATCATAAGCTGATGCAAGACTTGCATAGGCTAAGGCATATTTGAAATCAATTCTTAAAGCTTTCTTATAAAATTGAATAGCTTCTTCATTGTCCTCATCAGTATATCTGGAAGCATATTTCCTTCCTTGAAGACAGAGAGCGTATGCTTCTATGTTGTCGGTTGGTTTTGTATCAATCAGTATTACTTCTTTTGGAGCTAATTGAGTTTCGAGTTCTCTTGCAATATGTTTGGCAATTTCAGACTGGACTTCAAATATATCATTCAATTTTCTATCATAAGTTTCAGCCCAGATATGTTCATCCAAATTTGAGTTTATTAATTGGCTGGTAATTCTAACCTTGTCGCCATATCTTCTCACGCTACCTTCTAAAATTGAGCCAGCTCCAAGTTCTTTTGCAATTTCAGGTATTGTAAGTTCAGAATTTTTATACTTTAGTACAGAAGTTCTAGATATCACTTTTAGCTCGGAAATTTTTGAAAGTTGTGTTAAAATATCTTCTGTAATTCCATCACTAAAATATTCATCCTCTTTTGAATCGCTCATATTTGTAAAAGGAAGAACTGCAATTGTTTTTGAGTTTAAGGATAATATTTGTACGGGTCCAGATTTGTTTATTATGATTGAGGTTGTAACAGTCAATGCAATAATTATTAATTGATAGATGTACTCTTGCACTTTTAATTTTTGTCGACCTTCTTTTCCGTGATACCACGCAATAAGCGAAATACTAATTATTCCAAAAAAGACACAAATTAATAGTGTATCAAATATATAAGTGGGCAGATGGTATCTTAGACTAAAAAGGTGAACCAACCCAATGGCTGTAATGCTCGCACTTAGGTAAATAGCAAGATATTTACGAACTTTTCGATCTTTTATTTCGCTAAGAAGGTTCTTCAACTTTAAACCATAGTTTCTTTATAAAGATAAACCAATATTTTAAGTAATTCAATGGTGAACGTAAAATTCAATTTATTGAAGTGCTGATTAAATGTAAAATAATTTCAAGTTCTTTCTCCTATATAATTGTTCTGCGATGTTTCGTAGAAAAGTTTGTTATCAATTAAAATTTGTGGTGTTTTCTCAATAATTTTTTCTTATATTAATACCAACTGTCCGAATAATCCTCAATGTTCTATCCCAATTTATTAACTATTTGAAACTGACATGAAATTATCAAAGCTTGGAATTTTTGCCGAGTTACTTTTATGCCTTTTTTTGGAACAAAGTTGTACCACTCAAGATGGGATTAAAGAAAATAATAATTCACGAAATGTTACAAAGCTTTTACCTAATGGTATGGTTGATCTAAGTTTTTCAATTATTAAAGTTATTAAGCGTAGTGGAATAGAATATTGTTATGCATATAAATTAAACAGAGTCTTAAAGAGAAAATGGAAGGCTTATTGCACAAATTACTCAGAAAAAGATGACAATAAGATCTTGTCTTTTGTTGAGTAACTAACGAGGTTTTTAGTACTAAAAAAAGTCAACCTATTTCAGGACTATACATTTATTAGACTTCTAAAATTTTTTTCCTAATTTACTAAATTAATATTCATTGCGATTTGAAACTGATATCATTAGTTTTGAAGTAATTTCCCTATCAAAATAAAATAATGAAAGTACACGGAATTGTTAAATTCAGATATTTCATTCTTTTTTTCAACTTAATATTCTCACTCCACTTATTTTTTCCCTCACTATATCGTTCACAAGGTTTAGAAAATTCACTCAATGAAGAATTTCATGATTATTTGCTAAAGGGAGATCAACTCGAAAATCTATTCCCTGATTCTGCTATTTATTATTATCAAAAGGCTCTTGAGATACTAAACAATGATCAGTTGGATAATGATATACTTGAATCAAAAATTGATCTATTTATAAAGGTTGGTAGAATATTTCATCTGCAAAGCAAATATTCATTTGCTAACGATTATTATTCTCGAGCTTTATCAGAATCTCAAGCAATACTTAATGATTCTTTGATGGCAGAAAGTAATTTTAACATTGCAGAAATTAATTTGGAGAATGGCAGTTATGCTAATGCTGTTACATCATATATTACTGCGAAAGAATTATTTAGAAAAATTAATTATGTGGATGGTATTTTCTGGTCGGATATTGGACTTGGAATAATATATAGGGAATTAGGAAATGCAGAACTTTCTAAAAAACATTATGGATTAGCTATAAAATTAGGGGAGAGCGAAAATAAAAAAGACTACATTGCAATAAGCTATAACAATTTAGGCAATTTATATAAACAGATTGGTGAGTATGATACAGCAATTAAGTACTTGCAGCTCGCGTTAAAAAGTTTTGAGAACTATGGAGAAGAAAAATTTGTTTCTGATTGTTTGGAAGGTATTGGAGAAGTTTATGCTGAAATTAACAATCATGAAAGAGCAATTGAATATTTTAAAAGATCTACAGAAATAGCTGAAGCTTTGAACGATAATTATCGACTATTTTCAAAGTATGCGAATACAGCAAATTCATATGTTCAAATTGGTGACAATAAAAATGCACTAATGTACTTCAGTAAAACAATTGAACTAGCTCAATCAATTGGGGATAAAGCTAGACTGAGTGAAGTTTTAATAATGGTCTCTGATTTCTATAAATCAAGCGGGGATTTGAATCTAGCTTTGCTTAACTTAAATAAATCTCTATTGATTTCTAAAGAAGTTGGTGATACCGTTAGTATTGCTACAGCTCTCAATTCATTGTCTGAGCTTTATTTCCAAAAAAAGGATTACAAAGCGGCTTATCAAAATGCTTTAAAGTCATTTCAGATTTCATCGCAGAAAAACTTAATGAAAACTCTCGCCAAATCTTCCCTAAGTCTTTCACGGATACTAGAGATTCAGGGTAATTACGAAGATTCCTTTTATTACTTCAAAATTTATACAAAAACAAAAGATGCATTATTGAATTCTGAGAAATTGAAAATACTTGAGGATACTGAAGCAAAGTATAATACTGAGAGAATAAAAAGTGAAAAACTGGAACTTGAAAATACATCGCTTGCTAGCGAAAGACAATTGCAAAATCAAAATATCCTAATATTCTTTTTGGGAGTAGTACTTCTTATTTCTTTAGTTGGTATTGGTTTTTATTTATTTAGGAAGAGAATTGAAAGAAGAAAGAGCTCACAAAATTCTTTAAGAATGAAAAGAAGAATTGATTTGTTAAATAGTCAAATAAATGAGAAGAATCGAGAATTAACTTCCAAAGCCTTATTGATATCACAGAATAATGAAGTTCTAAGGAGTGTTGTCAACTCAATAGAGGATTATCTTAAAGATGAAAAAAGAGATAAAAATGAATTAAAGCGTCTCAAGAAACAACTTCAAGAAATATATGAAGAGAAAAGCTGGGATGATTTTCTTCAACACTTTGAACAAGTTCATCCACAGTTTTATAAAAACCTTCTCGCTAAATGTGATGATCTCTCCCCAACAGAACAGAAAGTTTGCGCATTTTTAAAAATGAATTTGAACACAAAAGAAATTTCTCAAATCACTAGTCAAACAACTAAAGCAATTGAAGTAATGAGAAGTAGAATTAGAAAAAAAATGGATATCCCACACGAAGAAAGTTTAACCAAAACTATTCAGATTCTTTAACTGCTCATCTACATGTTTTAATACCTATTAATTAGTTTAATGTAAAACCTGGACCGAGTGTTTTTGTAGGGTGCTTTGAGTGTTTTTGAAGGGTATTGAGTGTTGACATGGGCTTGTTTGTAGATTACTTTTGTATTGCAATTGCTCGAAAAGGCGATTAAAAATTTCTCTCAAACAACTAAATGTTAATGACAATTTACTCATGCAAAACGAACTTTCTAATAAACAGCTTTTTTTCTCTCCTAAAAAAACAACTATAATTGACCTCATTCACAAAGACAGCACGGAATATGAGGGTGTAACAGAGTTTTGGTTTAAGACAAACAAAGACATTAAGCAGATACGTGTGATTATAAATGTTTCGAGTTTCCAAGATATAATTTCGGGGGATGATACTTTAACATATAAAAAAAATGAATGGTACCTCTTGGTTGGGTATGAAAATGTTAATTTTGGTCGGAAATGGAAATTCACCTTTAAGTTCATAGATAGTACAAATAATGAGGAAGTTTCTTCTATTGTAAAATATATAATCTAAATATCTCAATAATGGAATACAAAAATTACAACTTTAACCAATTTAAATAATAGTTGTGCACACAGGAGCTATAATGAAATTGAATAAATTCTATTTAATGATATTAAGTGTATTAGTGTTACTTTTTCTCTCCCAGTGCTGTGCGTCTAAAGAGCAAGTTGAGGACTCAAAATTGGCACTTAAAAGGACAAACTATCCACCCCCATCATTATCCTACGGAACTGCAGAAGTAACTGCAACAATTTTAAAACTAATAACTGAAAAATCTAAAGTTGTAGGTTTATTTAAAATTGATACTGTTCATGATTACGGTCCGTCAACTCCACCAATCGGAGTTGGTTCGCAACTAAATATTGAATTCAGTAAAATTTTACTTGAGCATAGGTGGGGGGAAATTTCAAAAGTATTTAAGCAAGGAACAAAACATAAATTAACTATTAGTTTGTCTATTTCGGCTTTTAAGTTAGATAAAGTGGAATCATGGCAAATAGTAAAAATTCATAATAAAATTAAATAACTGGAGGTATAACTATGGGAACTACCAATAACAGATTCGTTTTATACGTATTCTCAATATTTATTGGTATAATGTTTTTCCTCCCAAAACTAGATAACCAGCAAATTAAAAAAGAGAATCGCGTTGACAGAATAAGATCAACATCTTCTCCCAAAGCTGGGATTGAAGCTAAAAAGGGCCGGTGGGAATATTTTCACAGAATGCTTAGAGATCCTGCAACCGGTGAAATTCCTCGGGGGATTCGTGAAAAGGAATTAGCATTTGCGGAGATGTTACAAGAAAAATATAACTCGCTTCAGAAAAATGCAAATATTATGGACTTAGGATGGAAAGAAGCTGGTCCAGTTGATGTTGGTGGAAGAACGCGCGCATTGGCAATCGATGTTACCGATCCGAATACAATAATTGCCGGAGGGGTATCTGGTGGAATGTGGAAATCAACCGATAAAGGAGCAACATGGCAGATGAAAAGCACAACCAGCCAGGTTTTGAGTGTAACTTCCGTTGCCCAAGATATAAGAAGTGGTCATACCGATACATGGTATTATGCAAGTGGTGAGGCTCGTGGATCAGCGCACCATAGGGGGCATATTCAATTTTTTTCAGGATTTTCAGGAGCTGGCATATATAAATCTACTGATAATGGTGAAACATGGAATTTGTTATTAAACACTGCTGATACAGATCTAACTGAATGGAGGTCCTTATATGATTTTGTCTCTAAAATTATTGTTCATCCAATAACAGGTAGCGTCTTTGCAGCTTCTAATGCATTTGGAATTATAAAGTCCAATGATGGCGGAAATTCATTTAATCTTGTGCTAGGAAAAGAAGATGATCATTATTTTTCTGACATAATTGTAACTGGAAATGGAACTCTTGTTGCTTCCCTATCAAGTGGGTGGAGTGAATCTCCTTTAAATCAACCAGGGATTTATAAATCAATTAATGAAGGACAAAGCTGGACAAACATTACACCTAATACCTTTCCTTCTTCACATCACAGAAGTGTTATTTGCGCAGCAAACAATAATACTGCTTATATAATTACAACCACTGGTGATATAAAAAATGATAGAGAAGATATTAGATTTCATAAAACTAATATAAACACCGGTGTTTCAGAGGACCGATCTGCGAATATGCCTATATTCCCTGACCCATGGGGAGGTGAAGTATGGTTTGATACGCAGGGAAGTTACAATATGACATTAGCAGTTAAACCCGATGATGAGAATTTTGTAGTAATTGGAGCTACAAATCTTTTCCGCTCCACAAACGGATTTAGCAGCAAACCAAATAATGCGAAACTCGATTGGATTGGTGGTTACGGTTACACACAAATTTCTTTCGACTACCCGAATCTTCATGCTGATATCCATTCTTTTGCTTTTGATCCAACTAATCCGAATTCAATGTGGTGGGGACATGACGGAGGGTTAAGTTATACCTCAGATATTAGAAACACAAACTTTGAAACATTCTTCCCGTGGGAAAATAAGAACAATGGTTATAATGTAACTCAGTTTTACATGATGGCAATACCGAATGAAGCAGGCGATGATCGTATAATGGGTGGAACACAAGATAACGGCTCTCCATCATTTAGATTTGATGGAAATAGTATATCTCAATCCTTCGATGTTAGTTCCGGTGATGGTGCTTATGCATACTTTGGGGATAGTTATCCATATGCTTCAACACAAAATGGACTTGTTCTAAGAGCTACATATGATGGATCGGGCAATCCTATACGAGAGTATCCTAACTACAGTAACATCACTCCAAAAGGAGCAACCGGCATGCTTTTTGTTAATCCATTTGTTGTTGACCCTAATGATGAAAATATTATGATACTCACTGCTGGAAGTGTATTATGGCGTAATAACCAATTGAACTCACTACCGGATAATCCAACTTATCAAGAAGGTATGTCTCAGGGATGGTCTGAACTTAGCGGCCTATCCGTACCCTCAGGATTTGTTTTAACCACTTTGGCGATATCACGAAGTAATCCAGCTCATAGATTGTACTATGGTGCTAGTGATAAGAATGAATACCCTGGTCCACCTAAAATATATAAATTGGACAATGCTCATACAGCTTTTAGTGGAGGAGTCGAAATATCAATTCCTAATGCTACTAGTGGTTCTTACCTTCACAACATTGCTGTTAATCCGGATAATGGGAATGAATTATTTGTTGTTTTATCAAATTATAATATAGTTGGCCTTTACCATTCTACTAATGGAGGACAGTCATTTACTGCAGTTGAAGGAAATTTGGAAGGTGATCAAAATAATCCAGGACCCTCAATGAGGGCAGCAACCATTTTGCCTACTAGTAGTGGAACACTCTATTTAGTTGCTACAAGTACAGGCGTGTATTCTACTTCTCAATTAAATGGAGCTCAAACCACCTGGACTTTAGAAGGGCCAAATGAAATTGGAAATGTTGTAGTTGAGTACATAACATCAAGAAAATCTGATGGTAGAATAGTTGCCGGAACACACGGACGCGGAGCATTTGTTGGACAAGCTGATGCAGCCGGAGTAGCAGTTGCAACCACTAACGTTACTACTCTTACCTTACAGTCAAGACCTGGTGAATCTGGAAACACTTCATTTGAATTAAGTAATGATGGTGAAGCGAATTTAAATTTTAATATTTCAGTAATAGGTAATTTTGGCAGTGCCTTACCTAAGTTTAGTAACAACAATAAGTTAACGGATAAAATAGATTTCGCAGAAAAAACATCAAAGGGCTTTGGTAGAAGAGGAACATCCAAGATTCCATTTCCACTTAAATCAAGAAATGGATCAATGCAAAATCCAAGACGAATTAATTTGCCATCAAGTGTTAATGGAAATGATGTTTTATGGCTTGATGATGGTAGTGAAGGGCCGGATGATTTTGATGGTTGGGATAATGGCTGGTCTATGTATTGGGCTAATGAGTTTAATCTTTCAGGAGTTAGCTTTGACCTTGAGACAATTCAATTTTATATGCAAACTGAATTATCATATACAAATGAAATCCATTATACTGTTTCTGATGCAAACTTAAACTTACTTGCTGATGAATATCTTTCATTGGACTTATCCCCATCTGGAAGTTGGTATATAATTCCATTAAAATCAGTAGTATCATTTAATGCCGGAGAAACTTTTTATATAGGAATCGAGAGCAATAGCCTCATATATTATCCAGCTGGAATAGATTATAATGCTCAAGTAATTGGTAAATCCTACTACTTTAATTGGGATACATGGACTTGGGATAATATTAACACCTTTTCTGGTTATGAGAATGCTGCATATTTAATCAGAGCCATCGGTACAATTGGTGGCGGAGGAGGAAATCAAGATCCAGTTGCAATAGCTAGTATTTCTAAAACACAGGTAGAAGTAAATGAAAATATCACATTTGACGGTTCACAGTCATATGATAACGATGGTAACATTACTCAATATTTATGGAATTTTGGTGATGGTGGTACAAGCACACAACAAACAGCTACACATTCTTACGCTCAAGCAAATACATATAATTATAGTCTAACAGTTACAGATAACCAAGGCGCAACGGGACAAAAAACCGGACAAGTAATAGTATCTGCTGCTTCAAATAATTATGTAACAGTTGATCCATCTAGCGGAACAATACAGCCCGGTGGTTCGCAAACAATCTCTTTAACTCTCGATGCGCAAAACATAACAGAAGGAACATATACCGGTCAAGTTACAATTAGCGGCAATGGTGGTAATATTATTATACCAATTGACTATTTGGTAGATGTTGAAAAGCTAAGTGACGTTCCAACCGAATATAATTTGAGTCAAAATTATCCCAATCCATTTAATCCAGCTACATCAATTGAATTTGCAATTCCACGGTCTTCCAATGTGAGTTTAAAGATTTACGATATGTTGGGTAAAGAAGTTTCTTCCTTATTAAACGAGAAGAAACAACCAGGAACGTATAAAATTACTTTTGATGCCTCAAACTTGGCAAGTGGAGTATATGTATATAGACTTGAAACAAATGAGTTTCTTGATACAAAGAAGTTAGTGCTACTAAAATAGTTTGGTTAATAATTAGGGTTCTGCAAATGATTATTTGTTGTGGAGCCCTAGACTACATGAAAATCCAGAGGTAGGAAATGAATCTATATCTTTCAATAAATAAAGTTGTAAAAAGAATAGTTGTTTTTTGCTTATGTCTATTTCTAATTCCAATCATGTTGAATTCACAGAATGATAAAAACGAGAATTATCAAACTATTACCACGCAATACTTGCAAGGGGAAAAAATATTTTTTACAAAACATAAGTATGAATACGGTATTGTAATGGGTGATATTTATTCTATGGATCCGTATGGAGGGAATGTTCAACAGCTTACTAATTTCTCTAAAGATTTCTTTATTACAGAGCGTCCAGAAATATCAAGCGATGGAACGAAACTTGCATTTTGCTCAAACTATGAAGAATGGAAAAGTTCTAACTATTTTGACGCTTTTATTCTTGACTTTGCTACAGGTAACTTTAAAAGAGTTACAGGTTTTGAGAAAACCACGCAAACAACTGAAACAGGTACGGTAAATGTTACTGTATCTGATCCGCAAGGTTATGCTACAACACCATCTGCCATTAGAATATCATACCGCGGATGCAGTGATTTTGTTACAGGAAATTCTGCAACATTAACAGTACCGGCAAATGAAGAAATTTGGATTAAAGCTGAAGTTGCTAGAGCCAAGGGAGACGTTGAAATAATAACAGTTCCATCAGGCGGTAATTCTTCTGTGCAATTAAATTTGATGGACGGAACTATTACAGCAGAATCGTGTTCGCCTTCTCCAAACGGAAACAACATGGCCGTTTCTAGAAATTCTGAAACCATATCGCAAGAGGGGGAAGCTTTTCCCTGGTATAAGATTTTAATATGGGATACTAATCAGAGTAATCCTCTTGCTGAAGCCGGTGGATTAAAACAAAATGGTGATAAACATCCGGCTTATTCACATGATGGTTCAAAGCTTGCGGTTTGCACCGGCGAACTTTTTTCAAATTCACTTGCTGTTCTATCTACAACGAATATTACTACAACCCCAACAATTTTAGTAGAAGGCAAAAGATTTCCTAATCAAGAATTTTGCAGTGATCCAACCTGGTCGCCAAATAGTTCAGAAATTGTTTTTGTTTATACAATAATAAATTCTCTTGGAAATTTGCAAGCTAACTTGTATAAAGTTTCGGCTAACGGAGGAACCTCTGTTCAACTTACATTTTATTCGGGAAACGAAATAGTCTCAAGACCATCATATTCTCCAGATGGCACAAAAATCGCTTTTAGCTTGTTAAAATCAAAGAGTATAACATTCACATTCTTTGATTGGGTTTTTGCTAACTTCACTGGGGACATTTGCATTATTCCATCTAATGGAGGTTCACCAGTTTCAATAACAAATGATGGAAATGCTATTGATCCATCTTGGGGAGTAGTTTCTACAGCAGTTAGTGTGGCTGATCAAGATAAAATTCCCGATTCATATCAGCTATATCAGAATTATCCTAATCCTTATAACTCAAGTACAACTATTAAGTATGACATTCCAGTAAACAAGAAAAATGATTTGTTAAATGTGAAATTGATTGTATATGATGTTCTCGGAAATGAAATTGCAATACTAGTAAATGAGGTAATACCACCGGGGGAATATGAAACTAATTTTGATGGTAATGGATTAAGCAGTGGGATATATTTTTATCAATTAATAGTTGATGATTTTGTAGAAATAAAAAAGATGATTTTGCTAAAATAAAAAAAGAGAATTAGATGAGATCATTACTCAATTCAATATTTTTGCTACTGATTTTTATATCTTGTGGAAATAGCAATGACAATAATGAATCAAAAGGAATCAAAGAGAATTTAAATAAAAGTAATCAATATTCGAAGCAAAATAAAGCTGATGCTATAGTTTTTCAACGGAAGAGGGAACCAAAAGAGAATGCATTTAGTATTCTTGTTCCTAAGGATTGGCAAATTGAAGGAGGAATTCATAGAGTTAACCCAATTGAAAGTGGACCTTCAAATGCAATAGCTGCAAAACTTGATTTTGCAATTAAAAAAGATAACGTCGGTAGTGTAATGATTCGCTGGCTGCCGGATGTATTATACTTTGATGCTAGATACTCACCAGCAGGCCAAATGGGATTGTTCCCAGAGGGAAGTAATTATCAAGGAATGACTGTTCTTAATCTGATGTCGGCGGAAAATTTCATAACCTCAATTGCATTCCCATATGCTCACCCTAATGCAAACAATGTTCAGATAATTGAAAAAAAGAAATTAACAAATGTTGCTAACAGCTATGGCAAAAGAGTAAAACTGGCAATGCCCTATTCCACTATGAGTTATGATGTTTCAATTGCCAAGATGACTTATACAGAAAATGGAAATCAGTTTGAAGAGTTAATGGTTTCTATTATTGAAAACTGGGGTCAACTCGGAGCGGGAATGTGGGGTAATAAAGAAACATTATTAATAAGAGCACCCATAGGGAAGCTAACTGATTGGGAACCTGTTTTTAGCGTTGTCCAAAATTCTATTAAAATTAACCTACAATGGCTTGTTGGGGAAATACAGGGACAAGCGATCAGAGGTGAAATCGCAGCTAAAACACAAAAGGAAGTAGAGAAAATTGGAAGAGAGATAAATACACACAGACAAAAAACTAACGCTGAAATCCATAATGATATGTATCTGACAATGACAGAACAAGAGGAATATATGAATCCTTATACAAATGAAGTTGAGGTAGGAACTAACCAGTGGCAATATAGATGGGTAAATGAAAGTGGTGATATTATTTATACTGATAATGAAGATTATGATCCTACTACAGATGTTAATTTAAATAGAAATGACTTCAAAAGGAGTAAGATTAGAAAACGATTTCCCAATTAACCATTGGCGATAGTTTAATTTTCAAAATATAAAAATTAGCATCCTACAGAGGAGGAAACGAAAATAGCTAAACTTTCTTCTTTTAATATCATACTTGTGCTAGCCCTTACTGATATTTCTTTTTGGCAAACTGTTAGAATTGGTCCACGATTAACAGGGAATTAAAATATTTATTATTAAGCCTATAATGTAACATCGAATTATACTGTTCCATAGCATTCAGATAGTAAAACAAAAAAGGCAATACATCATGTATTGCCTTTTTTGTAATGCAAATCAGACTTAAAAACTAGATGGAGAAATTAAAATTTAAAATCTAAGCCAATATCAAAAGTAGACCCAGAATTTGAACCAGTACCAAATCTACCATTTACAGCCATAGTTGGTGAAAACCAGTATCTCATACCAGCTGATGCACCAAAAACAAAACCGCCATAAGAATCATCATAGAGAGAGCCAGAAGGTCCACCCCAATCGAAAGATCCAATATCATACCCAAGAACTAATCCCAAATATGGATCAAGTTTATTATTTTCTAGTTTGAAATGATAATTACCTTGTGCGGCAATCAGAAAATCAGAATAACTAAAAAATCCTTCATCATAACTCCAATATCTTACAATTCCACCAATACCAAGTACACCAGGTGCATCTAGGCCTATTTCTTTAACACTCATAGCATATTCATAATTTCCACCAAAAGAAACTGTAGATCCTAAAAAGGATAAACCAATTGCTGGTCCGGCATTATGTTTCCCAACTTCGAATTGAGCACTTACGTTACTAATCAAAAAAAATGACACCAGTAAAATTAGTAATACTTTTTGCATTTTCACCTCCATAGAATTAGTTAAACAAAAATGCAAAAAAAAACGACATATTAAATGTCGCTTTTTAAAAACTTTAAATTATATATGTAACAATTAAATAGGCATTTTAACACCGACACGGGCACCTAAATAGTTAGCGTTACTAACAATGGCAAACTTTACATTAGCATCCAAATAAAGATTATCACCAACTTTAGTTTCATATCCAGCACCTAAAGAAAGTGTAAATTCAGATTCTGATGTAGATGTAGTTCCGCCAGATGAAAATCCACCAAAATCAAATGCTGGCGAATCAAACTCAAAAGTAAAAAAATGTAATCCCAATTCAGCCATCCCATATAGTCCATCTTGGAAATAGTATTTCACACCTGGCAAAAATGGAACTGCTGAATAGCTATAAGAAAAATCACCAATATCTTTTCCACCAAATGAGATGTATCCAGTAGTTACCATACCGACAATTTGTTTAGTAAATGCATATTCAAATCGTGCTGTTCCGCCTATTCCAGTTCCTGCAGCATCACTCCAATCGCCAATAGGTAAAGCTAGTTCAAGGCCAGCACCAATATGCATTTTGCCTTGTTGTGCGTACGCGGTTCCAATAAAGAAAAATAAAACAAGTAAAATTAATACTATTTTTTTCATATCTATACTCCTAAGTTATTGAGAATTATTTCTGATTTGCCCCTTTATGAAGATGTAATATCTTAAAATAAGAAAAATTAAATTAACAATTGTGACGATAAATTTCTTTAGCAATTAATAATAAAATAATTTTCATTAAATTGCACTCCTTGATTTAAAAAACTTGTGTTAACGCCCATTTCTTAAGTTAGAGATTTTTATCAATAAATTTAATATAATATAGAATATTTTTTTTTTTGGAGCTTAAAATGAAACAAAAAGTCGATTTATTTATCCCAAATTTTAATAAACAAAATTTTGATAACACAGTAAAATCGTTAAATAATATGGGTGTCGTTAATAATATTGTCGCTCTTAATTCTGAATCTAGTGAAAATATAGAAGGTCAAAGTATTTCTATAGATAATTTATTCTCATCAGATACAATTATAAAAATAGTTGAGTTTGTTGAAGCAGAATATTTATTAGTTGTAACAAAAGATACATTTATAGAGTTTGGAAATTTCAGTATTGAGCGTTTTTTTAGAGTTGCACAAAACTCAAATGCTGGAATTGTATATTCAGATTATTATGAAGTTATGGATGAAAAAATTAAAAAACATCCGGTAATTGAATACCAAGTTGGTAGTTTAAGGGATGATTTTAATTTTGGCCCCGTTTTGTTCATCAAAACTGGAGCACTAAAGGAAGCTGTTAGAAATTCAGATCAACAATATGAAACCTCTGGATATTATGATTTAAGATTATCAATTTCACAAAACTACCCAATAATTAGAATTCCAGAATATCTTTATACTGCTATTGAATCTGATACTCGGAAATCTGGTGAAAAACAATTTGATTACGTTGATCCAAAGAACCTAAAAAGTCAGCTTGAAAAAGAAAAAGCAGTAACAAATCATCTAAAAAAAATTGGAGCCTACCTTAAACCCGAATTTAAATCAATAGCAATTGATGATTTTAATTTTGAGAATGAAGCATCGGTTATAATACCTGTTAGAGATAGAGTGAAAACTATCGGCGATGCAATTAAATCAGTGCTTAAACAGAAAACAAGTCATAAGTATAATTTAATTGTTGTCGACAATCATTCCTCAGATGGAACTACTGAAATTATTGCAAAGTTAGCAGAGACAGATAAAAGGCTGGTTCATATTATTCCTGAAAAGAAGAATCTTCAAATTGGTGGGTGCTGGAATGAAGGAATAATGCATAAGGAGTGTGGGCGATTTGCAATTCAACTAGATAGCGATGATTTATATTACGATGAAGATACTATTCAAATAATTGTTGATAAGTTTCTTGAAGAAAAATGTGCTATGGTTATTGGATCGTACAAATTAACTGATTTTGAATTAAATGATATTCCACCAGGACTAATTGATCATAAGGAGTGGACTCCAGAAAATGGAAGAAACAACGCCTTACGAATAAATGGATTAGGGGCACCACGAGCATTTTATACCCCAGTATTAAGAGAGATAAAAATACCAAATGTAAGCTACGGTGAAGATTATGCAGTTGGATTAGAAATATCACGTGACTACCAAATTGGAAGAATTTATGAAGCGGTTTATGTTTGTAGAAGATGGGAAGGTAATTCTGATGCAGCTCTGGATATTGAGAAAGTAAATTCAAACAATTACTATAAGGATAAGATAAGAACTCTGGAAGTTCTGGCAAGACAGAATAAAAATAAGTCGATTTAATTAATTTTAATTTGGGACAATAGTATTTCAAATGAACGATAGAGTATTTTTATCAGATGCTGAATTAGCAAAGCATGGGGAAGTTCAAAACCTTTCACAAAAAGCAGCATCTTTGTTGGATCACCAAAAAGTTAATTGGAATTTGGTGAATGAAAATTTCAAGGCAATAGCTGAGGTTCAAACCAAGAGGTATGAATTTGGGAATTTCCATGTAAGAACTCAATTTAATTCTTCTCGAATAATATCTTCAAGTGCAAAGGTTGATAAAAAATCTATTTCAAACAGAGCATGCTTTTTGTGCGAGGATAGTTTACCAGCATCTCAGAAGGGAATCAACTATAAAGATAAGTATGTTATTTTGGTAAATCCTTATCCAATATTTAAACAGCATTTAACTATTCCACATCATACTCATACTCCACAAAGTATTTCTAATTCTTTTGTTGATCTTTTGGATCTATCTTACGACTTAAGAGACAATTTTTTTGTTTTCTATAATGGTCCAAGATGTGGAGCCTCTGCACCAGACCATCTTCATTTTCAGGCTGGTCAAAGAAAATCAACACCTTTAGAAGAATATTATAAGTCATTAATTGAAAGCGGGAAACTACTTTTATCTACTGATAATTTTAGAATTGGATTGGTTACAGAAAGCGTTTTCAATTTTGTGTATATTCAATCATCCAGTAGTAAACAAATTGAGATGGTATTTGAAAAGGTTTTACAACAGCTCAACAATTTTGATGATTCAGCAGAGGAACCATTACTAAATGTCATAAGTATCTACGACAATGACCAATGGAATCTTTTTATTATACCAAGAAAGAAGCATCGTCCAGATCAGTTTTTCTTTGAGAATGATTCAAAAATATTGATAAGCCCTGCATCAGTTGATATGGCAGGTCTTTGCATTACACCTCGAAAGGAAGATTTTGAAAAGTTAACAGTTCGGGACATAGAAGATATCTATAATCAAGTAGTATTTGATTCCGACATATTGAACCAATTGGAATCTATTCTTAGATGAATTATTTATTGATGATTCTCGTTGGGAGCGCCTAATAAATAAACTGTAATTGGATTGTTAGTCCATTTAAGATATATTATTTCAGACCTAATATTAATTAATGACTCTCTCAATAATTTATATGTTGATTGAGATAAGTATTACTCAGATTTTCAATTTCACCAATTAAGTTATACCCTGTCCTATAGATGCGGAAAGTATTGTTTGGTCTGATTTAATTGTGAGGGGACCTTGATTTATTAATTCGATCTCAAATTTCTTAAGCTTTTCCTTCGAATGTTATTAATTTTAAACAATTTTTTTAATTCAAACCTTCATCAATGTTCAGCCTTTTTTTAATCATTTCATAATCTTCTGGTCTATTCATATTGTAAAATAAGTATTGGTGATAAATATCCAATTTTTCCGCTTCAATAATTTCGACGCCAACTTCATCAAGCAATGAAAGTACTTTACACTTTTGTTTAGCCTGATTCTGATTTCTTGTCTCGGCGACATTTGTTTTTAAAAAATCTTCAGCAACGGGAAGCACTGATTTTGAATATCTCCCGGCTAATTGTTGAATAAAGCCATCAGCTTTACAAACTGTTATTAGTTTATCTGTTTTATAATCAATAATGTATTTAATCATTGTTTTATTCATTAATGGAATATCGCAAGAGATAATAAAATTATTATCAGTATCGGAATGGGACAAACCAGAATGTATTCCAGCAAGAGGACCTTTGTATTCATAAATGTCTCGGTACATTGGTATATCAATAAAACTATATTCTTCAGGTGTGTTAGTTATTATAATTACATAATCAAATATCGACTGCATTAACTCAACAACTCCTTCAATAACTGTTTTCCCAATAAGAGGAAGGAGAGATTTGTTTTTGCCCATCCTTGTACTTTTGCCACCAGCCAGGATAATTCCAGTTATATTAGTATACATTCAACGGTTTCTCCTTTTACGGGATTTCTAATATCTTCTTCCAACTCAATTAAACAGTTTGATCTACTAAATCCGGTTAAATTGCCAGATGATTGTGAAAGTTGAGATGTAACAAAATATTCACAATTTTCTCGTACAAAACTAGCTCTTACGAAATGTCTTTTTGCATCTCTTTTTTTTATATCATTTAATAATTTTGCTTGAATCCTAATCTGCTCAGACAATCCATATTTCATCATGATATTCGGTTTAATATAAACATCAAAATTTACCATGCAAGAGACAGGATTCCCAGGTAATCCAAAAATGAGTTTAACCTTTTGACCGTCATAATATTTACCAAAATATATTGGTTTCCACGGTTTGATATAAGCACGCCAAAATATTTCTTTCACACCAAGTTCAGAATAGATTTCTTTTAGGTAATCAAATTTACCAACAGAAACTCCACTGGTAGTAAGAATTATATTAGCATCACTTTCTAACAATTCAGTTAAATTAGTTTTAGTAGCTTCATAATCATCATTTATAAAACCATAATTTATTCCTTATTATGAAATTCATTAACTGCGAATGCTAATCCATAATTGTTAGAAGCTCTAATTTTATCATCTGATGGCTTTTCATTAGAAAACTAGATTGGTTTCATTTGTTATTAACTAAATTCAATTGATTTATAAACATTAGTCTGAAATAAATGCAATTATTCATGATTATTATAATTTGTTATGATAATAGTTATTAAATCAATAAAAAGTAATGTGAGAATACTTTTTTTTTATTATTTTATCTATTAACTCCATTCAAAAACTTTTACTTAATTATGGAAAATAAATTAAGTACAATCATTTCTTTTTTTAAAGATTCCCCCCCTGAAGTTGATAAAGATTTCTTCAACAATCACATTTTAAAAACAATTCCTAAGGGACAATTTATTGCTATGGAAGGTGAAGATTGTGATTATTTGCCGATTGTTAAAACTGGACTTGTGCGAGTATATAAATTAAGTCCTAATGGACAAGAAATGACGCTTTATAGAATTAAAGCCGGTGAAAGTTGCATCCTAACAATTTCCTGTTTACTCACAAATAAAAAATTTCCGGCAGTTGCGTTTACCGAAATTGAGTCTGAAGTAATACTAATTGATGCCAAAACTGTAAAAAGTTGGATAAATAGACACAACATTTGGCGGGACTTTATATTTAATTATATGTCAAATATCATTTTTAAAGTTATTACTCTTCTTGAAAACACAACCTTTAATCGAACTGAATCTAGAATAGTAGATTTTCTTCTCTCAAACAGTGATGAAAAAGGTTTTAAGCTGAATCTTACTCATCAACATATTGCAAGTGAAATTGGTACATCAAGAGAAGTTGTGAGTAGAATATTAAAGGAGTTAGAAATTAAGCAAATCATCAAGCTTTCACGTGGATCAATATCAATTTTACAAAAAGATGCCCTCAAAAAGAAAACCTTAATTATTAACTAAGATTATTTGTCAATTATGTAAGAATGTTACATACTAATAAGATGGTTCGTCGTATTTTATGTTACAAAGGAAGTTCAAACATTAGTTAAAATTTAACGCAAAATTCACGGAGGAAACATTGAAGACAAATATGGGAAAATCAGATAAATCAATCAGGTTAATTCTTGGTGCATTAATTATTACTTTCGGTATTTACTTTCAGAGCTGGTGGGGAGTGCTTGGGTTAATACCGATTTTAACGTCAGTAATTAATTGGTGCCCGCTCTACGCTTCATTTGGTATATCAACTATTTCGAAACAAAAAGAAATTTAAAAAAGAGGATTAAGATGAAAAATTTTACATATCTATTTGTCATTGTTTTTGTCTTTTCTGGCTTTATCAGTATTGGCGCTAGAGAATATAGAGTTGGACAAGTTCCGAATGGATCTAAACTAAGCTGTAATACTTGCCACACAAGTGGTGGAGGAACACCGAGAAACGATTTTGGAAAACTCGTTGAAAAATCATTTTTAGAACAAGCGGGTAATCAGTTTAATGTAACATGGGGACCTTTGTTAGCAAGTTTGGATGCTGATAATGATGGAGTTACAAATGGTCACGAACTTCAAGATCCATATGGTGTTTGGTCAGCAGGCCAGGCTGCACCGGGTCTTTTCGATATGGTAACATCTGCCGGACTAAGTAATTCAAATCCACTTTCGACTTTAACAGTAAACTTCACCGAAATGACGCCACACATTGATCAAAGTCTCTGGTTGAGGGTTTACGATAAAACTAATATGAAAGAAGTAGGTAGAACTTCTGTTACAGTAACGGAAAATTTTGCGATTACACTTGATGTTTTATTAATAGGGCATAATTATATTATCGATTTTTTTGCTGATCATAATAGTAATGGTATTTATGATTCCCCAACCGAAGATCATGCTTGGCGCCTAGAATTAGAAAATGCATTAGGCAACGATGTGTTAGATTTTGCACATAACACTAATTTTATTGATATTGAATGGCCATATCTCTTGAGTATAAACTTCTCCGAAATGGATCCTCATATTGGACAACTACTGGAAGTTAGGGTGGAAGATGATCTATCCTCTGAAGAAATAGGTAGAAAAAGGATTGAAATAATTCCAGCAGCTCAGTTTACTGTTGAAATTTCAGGAATTGAAATCGGAAAGGAATACAATGTTGAAATGTATGCCGATCATAATGCAAATGGAATTTATGACGAACCACCTTCTGATCATGCCTGGGAAGTAAAGTTTGAAAATAACATTGGTGATTTTATGGTTGATTTTGCACATAATAAGGATTTTAAGGATGTTGGATGGAAATATCTTTATACCCTTAATTTTGTAGATTTAGCTCCACATGTTAACCAATTATTAGAAATGAGAGTTGTTCGTAATGACAATAGTGAAGAAGTTAATAGAACTTCAGTTATAGTACCGGGATCAGTGTTTACATTAAGTATTCCTCAAATAGAAATGGATCATGATTATAATGTTGAATTTTATGCTGACCATAATGGAAACGGATTGTATGATGCACCACCTACAGATCATGCTTGGAGATTAGCTTTCAACAGCAATACTGGTAATTTTGTCCAGAACTTCTCGCATAATTCAGATTTTGTTGATATAGGATGGACAAATGTAACAAATGTTGCTAACAACAAAATAGTACCAAATTCTTATGTGCTATATCCGAACTATCCAAATCCTTTTAATCCGTCTACTACCATATCCTTTAATTTGGAAGAAATTGGAAATGTATCTTTGGTAGTTTATGATATACTTGGCCAGAAAGTATCTACATTAATTCAGAAGGAGATGTCTGCTGGGCTACACAATTTTCAATTTGAAGCTAATAACTTAGAGAGTGGAACTTATTACTACAGGTTGAAAACAAACAAATTTAAAAAAGTAAGGAAAATGGTAATTCTTAAATAATTATGTTTTTAGAAATAACCAATTAAAATTATAGACTCTTTTTAGTTGAAAGGTCATTAAAATGAATGAATTAATGAAATTGAAAATTGATGAATCCCCTTGCTCTAGAAGAGATTTTATGAAAGATATTATAAAAGGGGCTGGACATATTGCTATTGGTTCATTTGTAGTTTCCTATTTAAATGCTTGTTCCGATGATTCTAATCCAACTTCCCCAAGTGGTAGTGAAAATAATGCAGATATACAGATAACAATTGATCTCTCCAAAAGCGAGAACAATGTGTTAAATACAATTGGGGGAACAATAGCAATTTCAAGTAATGCACTAGATGTAAACGGAATGCTCATTATACGAACCGAGCAAACGTCAGTAACAGCTCTTAGTAGGACTTGTACTCACCAAGGTTGCACGATACCAAACTTTCAAAATAGTATTTCGACATGTCCTTGCCATGGAAGTCAATATAATACTTCTGGAAGCGTAGTAAATGGACCAGCGACTCAATCTTTGAGGAAGTATACTGTTTCAGTTTCCGGTAATATTATGACAATAACTAGTTAAATACATTTTTTATTTAATACTATTCTTAATTTTTTTTTAGTAATGAATTGATGTCTCAAAATAAAACTGTGAAAAGAAATAAAAAATTTTATGAGGTTTTTGTGAAAATCATACTAATACCATTGGCATTTGCTTTGTTAATAATTCTAAATAGTTGTGCTAATAGTATTGTTGAAAGTACACCTAGTATTGATGAAGAGAAAAATCCTATTGATATTATATCAACTTTTAGTGCTATTCAGGAAAATATATTTAATCAATCATGTGCTTTGAGTGGTTGTCATGTTAATGGATCACAACCTCCCAGTCTTTCAGCAAATTCTTTTTCTAATATTGTTAACAAACAAAGTTCAATTGGAATGGATTATATTGAGCCAGGCAATCCAAATATTAGTTACCTGCTACAAAAGGTTCTTGGATCAAATGTTATTTCTGGATCAAGAATGCCGTTAAATAATTCTCCGCTATCGCAAGAGAAGATAGATGCAATAACAGAATGGATTAGTAATGGTTCTAAAGATGATTAATAAATATATGAGTATAAAGTTTTTAAACATTTGAGGAGATGGAAAATGAAAAATATTATTCTCTCTTTATTATTACTACTACTTCTTCCAACCTTAACATTTTCTGAAGAGTGGCATGTTAAAAAGTCTGATGATAATTTAGTCAAATTCATTTCTTCAACAACTCTACTTGATTTTGAAGGCATAACAAATAATGTGGACGGATACATTTATTGGGAAGGGGAGAAAGTTTTCGGCACTAATAATGAACTGTATTTTGAGGTAGACCTTAATACGGTTGAGACTGGCATTGGAAAAAGAGATAGGGATATGAGGGAAGATGTTCTCGAGACGGATAAATGGCCCAAAACCTCTTTTAGAGGTAAAATTCAAAATGTGATTGTCAGTGATACCAATTCAAATCATTATAAGGTTTTTTCTCATGGTAAGATGTTTATACATGGACATGAGAAAGAATTAGAGATTGAAGCCCTTATCAAAATTGAAGATGAAGATATGAATATAACTTGCAATTTCTCTGTATACTTAATTGATTATGATATAGAAGCACCAAGTCTTTTAGCCTTTATTAAAGTCGCAGAAGAAATAAAACTACAATTTCACGTCCAACTTGAGAAAATTTAGGAGAATGAAAATTGAAGACTAATATCGCGATTATTTTTTCCCTGATTGTTTCGGTTAATTTAATTGCTCAACCAAAATGGAAAAAAAGCACGGAATTAACCGAGGTTGAGTTGTCTCTCTTCCATGGAACACAAACGGCCAATTTTCAAACTACGGAGTCTTTAGAAAAAGGGAATTGGATGTATGAAATCTCTCATCGTTTTGTAACTCCTATAAAAGACGGAATTGATGACCTTTGGGGGTTTGATGGACCGGCCAAAATTAGATTTGCGGTTGGGTATGGTATTACTAATAATTTGATGGTAACTCTTGGAAGAAGTAATAATACAGATAATTATGATTTACAATTTAAGCAGCTGTTATTTAAGATAGACAATAAAATTCTTCCAAGCGTTTTTTCAATTGTTGGAGGAATTGCATTAAATTCAGAAGTCCCCCAAAGTATAGATAGGAGTAGAGCAGATAAAGATAATTTCCAATTTTACGGCCAATTGATATACAATACTATGCTGTTTGACAAGAAATTAGGAATAGGAATTCTCCCATCGTATTTATACAATAGTTTTATTTATGCTGTGGCTAAACAATACACATTTACCTTTGGAACATATATCCAATATTATTTTAATAGGATGTGGAGTTTATGGATTGAACATAATGCAATAGTTTCAGGATACCAAGGTAGAATTAGACTAGATGAAACTGGTAAATCGTATAACTCACTTTCTTTCGGTGCATCATTAGAGACGGGAGGGCATATTTTTAAATTTATTGTATCGAATAATACAAGACTAAATTCTTCTCAATATTTAGTTGGTGCTGATCAATCAGCTAGTGATAATAAATGGAGATTAGGATTCGGAATAATTAGATATTTTTAATTATTAGTCTGCTCTCACAGCAATAATACTGATATCATCTTCAAATTTATTATTAGTTGCAGATTTGAAATCCGTAACGATTTTTTCTAATGGATCATCTGTAGTTGAAAGTGAGCCAATTATCTCTTTCAGTCTGCCTTCTCCAAAGAATTCGCCATCTGTACATCTTGTTTCTGGGATTCCGTCGGTTATCAAATAAACTGATTCGCCTTTGTTTAATTGTAATTCACAATTCTCATAATTCCCAATTTCTTTAAAGCCCAAGAGAATACCATTAGACTTTATTCCTTTTACTGAATCTGATTTGTGAATTAAAGGAAGATCACCGGCTCCTGCATACTTTATCATTCTTGATTGACTATTGACACAAACAATAGATAGTGTAATAAATACATCCGAGATTCTTTCATCTTTGTAAATAGCACTATTTACTTTATTTAGTATTGTAGCTGGAGTTAACTCCTGCTCAGAATCTAAAATCATTCTTATAGCACTTCTTACGTAACCAGCATAAGCAACAGCAAAATACCAAGCACCCCATTTTTTACCCATGATATCACCTAGAACTACAACTAGGTTGTTCTCATCTACTTTAAAGTAATCTATAAAATCACCACCAGGTATATTTTGAAAAGGTTCATGCCAATGCTTAATTGTAAGTCCGTCAAATTTAGGTGTTTCATCTGGGACAACATTTGCTCCCATTGAGTTGGCTGCTTCGTGTACTTCGTTAACGGCTTTGTCTCTTTCTTTTTGAGATGATTTTAATAGAGCTGCAATTTTAGCAAGAATTATTTTAGATCCAGATGTCTTAACAATATAATCTTCTATATTAAGATCATATCCTTCAAGAATATCATTTTCATCACCTTTAGCACTAAGGAATACAAAGGGGATAAGTTTTAATTGGGCATCTTCAAGTAGCTTTTTCCTGAACTGATAGCCGTCCACTTCCGGCATCATAATGTCGCTAACAATTATATCAGGTCTAAAAGATTTTGTTAATAGATATCCTTCTATTCCATTTTCTGCCCATTCATATTGGTAACCCGCTTTCTTAAAACTATAAAGCATCAATTTTGCGACAGATTCTTCATCCTCTACAAGCAGTATTTTAAAATTCGAATTTTCATTTTTAAAAACAGTACTCACAATTAACCTTATATCATATAATATTTAACATATAATCGAATTAATTTCTCCGAGATTTAATGTCGTACTTTTCCATTAATCTGTATAGAGTTGCTCTTCCTACGTTTAGTTTTTTTGAAGCATCAACAATATTACCACTCGTAACTTTTAATGCATGTTTAATGGCTTCCGCTTTTAATTTTTCAAATGGAATAATTGGTGCATCCTCTGTAAATAAAGGTCCGACAGATTCTAGGCTTGTATTTCCATCACTTGTTAATATTTGTGGAGGTAGAACTTCAACATCTATTTTATCTTCATCTGTTAAAATCATACACCTCTCAATTGTATTCTCAAGTTCCCGAACATTTCCTGGCCAATCGTAATCATATAATAATTTTAATGCAGCTTTAGTTATGTGTTTTACATCCTTATCCATTTTTTTATCAAACTCAGCTAGAAAATGGTTTATAAGAATAACAATATCCCCTCTTCTTTCCCTTAGGGGTGGAATCAGAATTGGGAATGAACTTAAGCGATAATACAAATCTTCTCTAAATTCTCTATTGATTACTGCTTCTTTCAAATTGACATTTGTTGCAGAAATAATTCTTACATCAGTTTTTATGGATTCGTTACCACCAACTCTTTCAAATTCCTTTTGCTGGATGACTCTAAGAATTTTAGCTTGAAGAGACATTTCCATATCACCAATCTCATCTAGAAAAATAGTACCGCCATTGGCTAACTCGAATTTACCAATTTTCTTTTGGTGAGCTCCTGTAAAAGCCCCTCGTTCATGACCGAATAATTCACTTTCTAAAAGTTCTCTAGGGATAGAAGCTGAGTTCACCACAACAAATGGATCATTCTTTCTAGTTCCATTATAGTGAACAGCTCTTGCTATTAACTCTTTACCAGTTCCACTTTCTCCATTGATTAAAACAGTAATATCATTATTCAAGACTTTAGTTACCATTTTGAATACATCTTGCATTTTTTTATCAGCAGAAACAATATTATCAAAACTATATTCATGCTGCAGATCAGTATTCAGTTCATCAACTCTTCTTTGTAGATCAAAACTTTTAATTGCATTTTGAACTGCTGGTCTAAGTCTATTTTTGTCGACTGGTTTAGGAAAGTAGTCAAATGCACCCTCTCGAATACATCCCAAAGCAACATCAATGTTGCCTTGTGCTGATAGCATTATTACAGGTAAATTTTTGTTCATTCTTTTTATTCGTTTTAGAATATCTGTTCCACTTATATCAGGGAGCATTATGTCTAAGAGAATTAAATCTGGATTTTCATAAATATTTTCTAAGAGATCAGTACCATTTGTGAATGTACGAACATTATATTCCCATTCATTTTGTACCCAATGTGTAATAAGTTTAAGAATTGCGGGTTCGTCATCAACTATAAATATTGTCTTGTCCAATTTTCTATCCCTCTTTAATTGAAACTATATTTTGGAAGTCTGACAATGAAACTAGTTCCTTTATCGACTTCACTTTTTACTCTAATGAGTCCTTTGTGCAAGTCTATTATTTGCTTTACGGTTACAAGTCCAAACCCAGTTCCTGGCAAATTATTGGTTTCTCTTTTTACTTTGTTGAATTTGTCAAATAATAATGGCAGTTTTTGATCGGATATTCCTATCCCCGTATCACTAATCACTATTTCAACTTCTTTCAAGAACTCTTGAGCAATTAGGGTTATTCTACCATTTTCATTTGTAAACTTAAAAGCATTTGAAAGTAAATAGTTAAATGCTTTTTTTAACCTGTCCTTATCTGCAAATATTATTATTTCTGACTCAGGTATTTTGCTTGTTAAAGTAATCTTTTTATGTAAACTTTCTTTTTTATAACCTTCAACACAATCAGAAAGAATATCAATAATATTTATTGAGTTCTTTTCTAAATGCTGTTTTTCATTTTCTAATTCAGAAAAATCAAGAACATCGTTAATTAATTTTGCTAACCTTTTACTCTCAGTTAAAATCACATCGCTAAATTCTTTTGCCCTATCTACTGTCAATTTTTTATCATCAAGTATTGTTTCTGAAAATCCAATTATAGAAGCTAAAGGGGTTCTAAGTTCATGAGAGACGTTAGAAATAAATTCATTTTTAAGATTGTTCAATTCACTCAGAATACTTATTTGTTGTTTTGCTCTATCTTTCTCAATTGAATTGATTCTATTTGCCTCTGTTAATTTGGCAAGTAATTCCTCGTTTTTCTTTTTTTTAGTATTTTGATCACTTAGGTTGGTTCCAACGCCTAACAATTGATCCAACTCGCCGTTAATATAAATTGGCACAAGTCTTATATTATATAATTGTTCAAAACTTACTTTCGGAATAATTTCAGAATTAAAAGTAATCTCACATTTATCTGAGATTATTTTTTGAAATGCCTCTCCAACTTTAGATTTATATCTCTCCGTAATCAATTCAAATATATGTTGGCCCAGAATTTCATCGGGATTATATTTTAGCTGCTTAATACCATATTCATTTATATAGGTAAAGGTACCTGATGGATCCAATATGAAGACTAATTCGCTAGATGCTTCAGCAAAAAAAAAGAATAAATCCGGTTTAGAAATTACTTTATTAACGCTTTCCTCAATAAGGATTGTTAACTCTTTAATTGATTCAATAGCTTCTATATGTATTTTATGCTTTTCATCAGTGAAATGATCAATATTTTTAGAAAGAGAAAGTATGAAATATTGATTATTCCCAACGATAAAATTATTTTGTATGTGTGATGAATAATTATACATACTTATAATCGACTTTTGAATATTAGAATAATCAAGTTGATCATCTACCTTCACAATCGATTGAAAGTCAAAGGATTCATTTTCACTCAATTCAATAAAAAGTAGCTTAAATGTATTTTGATCAAATTTGATCAAACATGTTAAGTCAGAATCAACTTGTGATTTTAAGTTTTTTAAAAGCTTTTGTAATAAATTAGTCATTAAAATATTTATTTTTAGGTGCTAAGCAATTTATCAAATTAATACATTTTTTATGTCTTAGAATTATACAATCGACAAAAAACATTAAAAATTAAGTAGAATTACTAGGAAAATTGTCTAGAAGTCAACAAAAAAATGAGATATGTAAGATTTTGCTACACTTAAACTTAGAAGGACAAAGGTTTTCTCCTCTTTATTCCTTTATAACTATTAACATAGATTAGGATGAAATAGATTTCTGAAAAAGGTGTCATGTAATAAGCTCTGATTGAGAAAATATGGCTTTTTTTTACAAAATGGACGCAAGGTATTAAAAAGATTTATCTAAAAAGTTAGTAAATATTAGATAAATGTTTAAACTGTAGATATATAAAAAGAGACAAAGGTGATTAATGAAATAATTTCTATACTTATGGCACTAATTTTTCAAATATTATTACTGTCTATCCAAGGGATTTTGAAATTATCATTTCCTAAAAAATACCTTCAGGTCTAACTAAAGGTATAAATACTTATTAAATTAGTTACAAGTAACTTTGGACGGCCTCTTCTAAATTATCAAACAATTTAAAAACCTTATCCATTCTTGTTATATAGAACATTGAAGATTCTGTGTTATCGCCCCAAACTATTCTAACATCACCATCATTGCTCATAGCCTTCTTCAGTGAGCTTACAAGAACACCCAACACAGTTGAGTCAACGAACTCACATTCACCTAAATCGATTACTATTTTAGTGTTACTGTCATCAATAAGAGCGTTTAGGTATTCTTTAAACTTTGAAGCTATATCCATTGTGGCTCTTGGAATGTTGACCGATACAACACTAACTTCTCCATATAGCAAATGTGCAAATTCACCATATTGTGGTAAATCGCTATTCTCAACTAACTCTCCCTGTGATGAATAGTCTGTTTTCTCAGATTCTATTGTATTAGAAAGTTGATCAAGAATGGGAGCAATCATTTCTGGTTCATCTTCAGAAAAACCAAAATCAGTTTCCTCTACATCATTGTTTGTTGTACCGAATGGAGTGAAAGCTAAATCTAACTTACCATCATCAAAATTATCATTTTCGCTACTTGAAATATCATCATTACCCAAATCTAACTTTTCGATGGAATCTTCACTGTTTATTTCATGTGATGACATAAGTTCTTCAGTTGTTAGCTCGACTGGTTTTGAAAATTTCTCTTTTCTCTCAAGTTCATCAATTTGTATCTGAAGATCTGCGATTTTATCAACTTGTGCTTCAATTGTTTGATTTAATATTTCTTGGTTTGCTGATTTCTGAGAGAGTTCTTCATTTATTTCTTTAAGTTTGTTATTTAAGCTTTCAGACTCCTCAAAACCACGATTAGCCTCAACCATGTAACTATTTTTAGAATCATTCAATTTTTCGATTTCATTTTTATAATCTTCTAGCTGTTCCTTTAATTTAATGAATTCAATTTCCTTATCTGTTTTCTCCAGTTTTACTTGAGAAAGTCTCTTTCCTTGCTCTTCTATAATAGAGTTTTTCTCTTCAATAATTGTATTGAAGTTTGTGCTGGATGTATTAAGATTATTTAATTCGCTCTCAAGGTCATTGATTTTTTGCTCATATTCAGTCACTATCTCACCAGAAGGACCTGAAGAGATTTCCAAACTATTTTGGTTTTCTTCAATTTCCCTATTCTTTTCATTTATTACATTTTCATGTGTTAACTTTATTTCTCTAAGTTCCGTCAGTTCTATTTCTAATCTTTCAATTTTTTCTAAAAGTTCAGTATTGGTTGAACTTGACTCGGTTCGCATATTTTCGGAATTTTCAATTTGAGCACTTAGACTATTGATTGAATCTTCTTTTTCATTAAGTTTGGTTTCATATGTCGCCTTAACCTCTCGCAATTCAGTTAGCTCAGTTTCTAATTCTTCAATTCTTTCTAAAGAGCTTTCTTCTTTGTTATTTTCACTTTTGTAAGAGCTGATTGTATCTTTTAATTCTTCAAGTTCAACGGAGAGTATATTTATTGATTTATCCTTTTCCTCTAAGATATCTTTTTGATTTTCTATTTGTCCTTTAACTTCATCTAATTGATGGCTAAGACTGTTTATTGTATCAACGTTTTCATTGCCTGAACTTTCAGTCAGGCTGATTTTGTCCTCTAATTCAAAAAGTTTTGATGATAAAACTGTATTCTCATCTTCAATATTCTTTTTCTCTTCATTGCTAAGAGAGAGCTCTAATGATATATTTTGTATTTCTTCTTCTAATTTTTTAGAATTTGTTTCAAGAGTTTCCTTTTCGCTCACAAGGTTTTCAAATACTTGTAATTTTTCATTTTGTTCAATTATTTGTTTTTCTTTATCTTCTAATTCTTTATTGCTTTCATCAAGCTGATGTATAACATATTGCATTTCACTTTCTTGTGCACTGACTGACTCATTAAATCCTTTTTGCGATATCTCAAGTTGTTCTTCTAAACTTAGAACGTTTTTTTGCAATTCCTCTGCTAAATTTGTTTTATCAATAAGTCTTCTTTCAATTTCAGTTTTTTCAATTTTTATATCTGAATTTAATTCTTCAATTGACCTATCTCTTTCGATTAAATTTATTTCTAGAGTTTCAATATGTTTCTTAAGTTGGATTAGTTCTTTTTGTCCATCATTATATAATTCTGAAAGATTATCTTTTTGCTCCGTAATTTGATTGATTTGGTCGTTAAGACTATTTTGTGAGTTATTTAAGTTCTGTGATCTATTTTCGTTTTCGCGAAGCACCTCTTGAATAGAAGAAAGTTCAGTATTAAGTTTTATAATTGTTCCATCTTTATTAACTAGTTGAGCTTCAATAGATTCCAATGATGAAGTTAGTTCTCTGATTTGTTTTTCAAAATCACTTGAATTCTCTTTGTACTCTTTGATCAACATTTCTCGATCATTTATATCATTACTCAAACTATGAACTTGTTGAGTTAGCTCATCTGCAATTTTTTTAGTAAACTCAACTGTTTCATTTAAAGTTTTAAATTCTTCATCTTTTTCTTCTAATGTATTTTTGAATACTTTAACTTCATTTATTTTTTCATTAATCTGATTATTTAGATTGCTTGCAAAATCATCCTTTTCCTCAATTACACCATTCAATTTTTCAATCTCAGTATTCTTTTGCTCTAAATTGCTATTTAGACTTTCAATTGTCTCATTAAGTGAACTTAGATCAAGTTCTTGTTCATTCAGTTTTTGATTTAGGGGTTCAAATTTCCCTTCAGATTCAGATATTATTAATTTAAGATCTGAAATCTCTTGATCTTTATTCTTACTATCACTTAATAATTGTTGTTCTGATTTAGCTCTTTCTAGCAGATCATATTTAAGTTGTTCAATTTCATTTGAATAGTTCTTGCTCTCATCAATGATTTGATATAATTCTTTGCTTATCTCACCTTTTTCAAAAATCAAACTATTTATTTCATCTTTTTTCTGATCGTTTTGATGTTGTAATGTGCTTTCATTTGAGCGTAGATTGGCTATTTTTAATTCTTTATCTTGTAACGTGTCATTAACCTCTGCAAATGATTTTTCAAGAGCTTCTATTCTCGCAGATTTTTGATTTAGAAGATTAGTTTTTTCATTTAACTCTGTTTCCCGTTGCTCATACTTATAACTTATTTCTTGAAGACTACTTGACAATTTTTCATTCTCATCAGTGAACTGTTTAGATGATATAGTAAGTTCGTCATTTAATAAAATATATTCATTATTTGTTGTCGTCAAAGTTGTAATTTCTGCTTTATAACTTGAAATTATTTCCTTTTGCTTTTCCAGTTCTCCTGTTAAATTTAACTCACTTTCTCTAGATGCACTTAGCTCATTATTTTTGGAATTTAACTGATCTCTCTTATTAACTAAATCATTTTTTAAATCAATAATTTCAGACTTAAAACGACTAATTTGCTCTCTGTTTTCACTAATAACCTCATCAAGCTCTTGAACGGTGGCTTGAATTTGGGCATTCTCTTCACTTTGCTTAGATAAATTAATATTTAAATCTTTTACTTTTTCGTTTAAGAATTTGTTGGAATTAGTTAAGTCTTCTTCATTTTCCCTTAAATCAACAATTGTATTGTTAAGGTCAGAAATTTTATGTTCAGACTCAGTGATTTTGTGACTCTGCTTTATTATTATTTCATTCTTTTCATCTGCAATTCTTTTGAGTTCGGACTTTTCACTTTCAAATCCTTTTAAGCTCTCAGATTGGTTTTCTATAATTTCATTTTTCTTATGAATTGATTCGCTTAGAGCATTGGAAGTAACAGTTAGTTCTGAATTTTGATTACTCAAGCTATCAATTAAGGATTTTGATTCATTAAGATCTTTTCGAAGAATACCCTCTAGTTCAGCTTTATCATTTATCTCTACCTTGTATTTCGCAATTTGCGCAGTAAATATTTGTTGTTGCTCAATTTTTTGGTTAAGCTCGGTTGATAACTCTACAATTTTAGCATTGTTTTCATTTTCAAAATTCTCTAATTCGGTAATTTTTTCAAATTGTCTATTTATTACCTCTTGTTTTTTTATGTCAGCTTGTTTAAAGAAGTTTTCTTTTGATTTTAATTCTTCAATATGATCTTTCTGATTTGTAATAATTGCATTTTTATGCTGCTCAGCTTTTAAAAGCTCACTTTCATTTTGCTTTAGCTTTAATATTTCGTCTTTTTTGATTTCTAATTGTGCGGTTGACTCTAAGTTAGAATTTTCAAGCTTTTTTAAATAATTCAAAGCGGATTCATGCTTTTCGTTTAGGGCGGAAATGTTATGATTATAAGAAGCAGTAGCATCCTTTTGAGAGTTTTCTAATATCTTGTAATTTTCTTGGAGTTCATCCAGCTGTGCTAATTTGTAAGATTGATCTCCAATTAATTCGTTTTTATACTTATCAGCCATACTTAGCTTTGCATTAGCCTGTTCCAGTTTTTCAATCTGTTTTTGCCGTTGGTTAAGTTCATTCACAGAAAGAGATTTTTCTTCCTCAAAATTTCTATATTTTTCTTCAATTTGATTGATCTTCTCATTTAGATTACTAATTACATTGTTTTTCTCAACCTCGAGCTTATCAAAATTCTCTTTTAGATAATTGAGTTTCTCAATTTGCTTTGACTGATCCTCAGAGAACTTTCGTAATTTGCGTAACTCTTCTTGATAACCAGATAATTTATCATTAAGCTCGTTTCTTTTAAAACTATTATCTTCAATTATTTGCGAATCTCTATTGGAGTTAAATTTTAATTCCACCAATTCAGCTTTCAGTCGGGAGACTTCTTCCTCAGATTTTTCTTTATCGTTGAGTGATTGTAGTAACTGACTTTCTTGTTTCTCTAAATTCTTCGTTTTGTTAGATAATGATACTATTTGAGCTTGCAAATCACGTACTTTAACTTCTGAGTTCTCATAGTTTAATTTGATTGCTTCATATGTTTTTACTTTTTCCGCTAGTTTTGAAATTTCTTCTGCAAAACTTTTTGTTCTTTCACTGTCTATTTCTGAGTTTGCGCTTATTATATCATTTAGCTTTTTAATTTCCGTTTGATATTTATTCATTTCATCATTATAATTAATATCATCCGTCATATTTTGGGACTCACTATTCTGAACTTCTAATTTTGTTCTCAATTCAGTTAGTTCAACATTTTTCACAGCAAGTATTTCCTCTAAATGAGGATTATGAGCTTCTAACGTTTTTAGTTTTTCTTCCAACTCAGTAATTCTTTCGGAATATGTTTTTAAATCGGACTTATAATTTTCTTCTACGCCTAATAATCTTGATAATTGTTCATTCTGGTTATCCATCAAATGAGTAAGCTGTTTATGAGTATTCTGATATTCATCCAATCTATCATATAGAGAAGTTATTTTCTCTTCTTTTTGCTTGACTAATTTATTATACCGATCAATTTTTTCGTTTAAATCAGCTTTAATTTTTTCATATTTCTTCGATTCATTTAGCGATTTTAGATTTTCATCAGTTTTTGAGCCTAAATCGAATATAGAAGCTTTTGGTTGGCTCCTTCTTATTTTTTCATAAAGTAATTTTTCTAAATTTTGAATTATTTCTTCATCAACATCATCTAAGGTTTCCTTTAGATTATGGAAAATGCCATTGTATTGTAAAAGTAAGGTATCTAGATTATCAGAAGTTAATTCAACGATTTTGGAATCTCTAATGGCAAGTGCAGTTGAACTTCTATTTGTTTTATTAAAAAAATCATCTTGTCCAAAAAATTCATTCGGAGAAACGATTTTTGTAGTAGTTTTGGAAAAACTCCTTTTACGAAGAAGATTAATTTCACCATCAATCACAAGGAATATTGATGAAGACTTATCCCCATTTCTATATAATACCTCGCCTTCCTCAAGAAGCTTAATATTTAGAGCCAGATCATCAAGTGAGATGTTAGATATATTGGTATTTTTAAAAAGGGAATTATTTTTTAATGCTAAATTGTATTGGTTTTGCATTTCCTCGTCCTCTTCCACTAATATTAGTATATTATCGTAAGAATTTGTTTTTTATTGATGGCAGAATCCTCATATTCTACCATGATTATTATACGTCACTCAATTTCTGTGCCGAGAACAAGAAAAAATGGTAATTTTTACCGAGAGGTTCTGAGTAAGATTTTGCAAAAAAAAGATTAGAATAAAATAGCAATTTTTATTGAAAATTAAAGCTTTAAGAATAAGCATTCAACAATAGTTGCATAGTCAACTAAAAAAAACTAAAAGCAATTTGTTATGTACTGTCTCATAATAATACGCAATGTGATGGTTGACACATTATTAGAATAATCTTACAGGTACAAATTTAACAAAATGGCTAATATTGCTCAGTGCTTTGCTCGTTCCTAATTCTATTACTGTCTTAGGGCTTAGTTATTTACATAATAAGTATTACAGACTACTAAATTGAAAATATCAAATATTAATCGTAAATTTCTCAAAGATCCTTCACACTCTAAAGTAATTTTAATATAATTATATCTATAATGAGTAAACTTCAGTACAATCTTTATAGTGGATTTTTTATTGCAGTAACAGTAAGTTTCTGGAGTATGGTTTCTGTGTTCTTAAGCCGGATAATAGGTAGATTTATTTATGTGTGCATTCCACATACAATTGCAAAGGAGCTTTAATTGAGTCATATATCAAAACTAAACCGAAATGAAAGAATTAAAATTGTAAAGAAAAGATCAGATTTCTAATATTATACTTCATTTATGTCTGATGTAAAACCAATTTAAGTATTGTGTCGCACATTCACCTTTTCATCTCATATTACGAATAATCATGTTAGCCCATTTGGCGGTTAGGGTTTCTTCCTTTCGACAAATGAATAATTCTTCAACTAATAGAAGGAGCATATATTTCGAACATATATATATATGTTTCTAACATTAGCTATTCAAATATTTATGCAAATCTCACAATACGTTTCTAAATAAAGATTTCACCTTCCAAATAAAGTATTGCTTTCCCAGAGATTTTAACTCGTGCTTCTAAGTCCTCACAAAAAAGTTCTCCACCTCTTTGTGAAACTTGTAGGGCATGCAATTTTGGTTTTTTTAATCTTTTTGTCCAATAAGGAATTAACAAAGTATGTGCGTAACCGGTTACTGGATCTTCATTAATACCTACGTCAGGTGCAAAAAACCTTGAGACAAAATCAACATTATCACCCGGTGCAGTTATAATAACTCCATGAGTAGGTAAATTTAGGAACTCTTGAACCTGGGGTTGCATTGAACGAATTTGTTGTTCATTTTCAAAAACACAAATTGTTGTTTTATCAAAAAGAACTTCTGTTGGTTTAATTGGTAGCGAATTCAATAAGATTTTTTCAGCTTTTATCGGTTGGGGATTCCGAGCTGGGAAATTAAGACTGATTATTTCATCCTCTTTCTCAACGGTGAGGCTTCCACTTTTCGAAGTGAAGATAATTTTATTAGTCGGATAATTGAGTTTAATAAATAGAACATAAGCAGAAGCAAGAGTTGCATGACCACATAAATCGATTTCACTAGTTGGAGTAAACCATCGTATTCTAAATCCAGTGTCTTCCTTTACAAAAAATGCGGTTTCTGAAAGATTATTTTCATTGGCAATTTTTTGCATCGTCTCATCATCCAGCCATTTTTCTAATGGACAGACAGCAGCAGGATTGCCACCAAACACTTCATTTGTAAATGCATCTACTTGATAAAGTTTAAGAGTCATTAATACCTCAAAATATTTTACTTATGATAGATAAAAAGCTCATTATTTCAAACAATATTTCTCTTTCAATAATAAGTGGTTAACAAAAATTTTGGATAGTATAAATATGATATTCTAAGTGGAGAGTTAAAAATATGGAAAATAAATTAATTGACTTGATTACAGGTTATTATAGAATTATTAGATAAAGTACTAATTATAAACTTTTATTAAGCAAACCAGGTTATCTAAAATTTCAACTTGATCAACTAAACTAAGATTTTGTAATTGTTGGGCTTTTGGATTCGAAGTATTGAGATTAGCTTCATGAAGCATTTCAAGTAAGTATTTAGATTTTATGGCGTAGGTAACGTTTTCTGCGCCAGAATATTTTGCGTTTATTATTCCAACAAGATTTCCGTCTTTATCGAATAAAGGCCCACCACTGTTCCCTGGATTTATTGGAACCGTAACTTGATAGACAGAACTATTGGACATATATCCACTATTGGAACTTATTATACCATCGGATAGTTTTATTGACTCACCCATTGTTTCAATCATAGGATAACCCAATGTATATACAGAAGTTCCAATTGGGAATTCGTTTCCGTTAATTAAAAAAGGTATTTCATTATTAAATTGAAAATCAGTGTTACTTATTTTTAAAATTGTTAAATCATTTTTTTTATCGTCAGATACAATTTCAGCCTTATAATCTTTTAATCCATTTTCAGATTTTATTTGAACCGATAGATTCTTTGCATCCCTCACAATATGATGATTTGTAACTAAATAACCGTCATTAGAAATAAAAAATCCGGTACCACTCGATATATAATTATCTGATGATTCAATTTCATTAGAAACATTTGGATACATTTTTAGATATTTAGTTTTGAAGCCAAACTCAGATTCCAAGAAATCAAATTCAAGAAAATTATACTTTGTTGTAGTTAAGTAAACATCTTCATTTAGAGATTTATCGGACATTATCCATTTAACTTTGTAAAAATCTTTAATCGAAGATTTCGAAATTGTCCCTTTAAGTTCTCCTTCGCTCCAATTATTAGATTTGTTGGCACCTTTCAAATAGATAATATTGTAATTTTCGCTTTCTTTAATTAATGCTATACGGTATTTAGATTCATTTTTTATAATTCCTGTTCCATACTTTTCATATATTCCTTCTAAACCATCAATACTATTTTCACTAAAATATTTTTTTAGAGAATTCAAATTCCATTGAGTCATCTCTTTTTTTAGTTTCAAGCTGTTTTCGGGATTATAATTAACTGTATGCCAGTACATCTCTTTCATTTTGTTTAGTAGAAGATTGTCCCATTCTTTATCAATATAGTAATCTGAATTAATTGAGAATACAAATTCATCACCATTGCAGGATTTGAAAATCATATTTATTTTTGAAATATAATTTTTAGTGTTGTCCAATGTTATTTTAAGATGTGCAGATTTTTCGAAAGGAATATTATTTTCGATCCAATTTTTTTCGTCTACTGACACTGCAATATTCTTTACACCAATTCCAGAAAGATAATTTTTAATTAATTTCTGATATTTTCTATAAAACTGTTCATCATTATCAAGAGTAATTTCTAACTTCTCTTCTGTCAAGATAATAACTGAACTAATACCACTAATAAAATTGTAAAAATCTAAGTTGTCATTAGATTGTTTAATCGGCATATATTTTTTTGAATCAGTTTCAGAATAGGTCGGCGCAATTTCATTCCCATCATAAAGTAGTTGATTTGAAGAGCAAGCTGAGAGAATTAGAAGAAAAAGAAATAAAGTTATATTTTTATAAAACACAGTTTTCATAATTTTAATAAATAGGATGATCTTTAAAAAACAATCGAAATATTAGTCGCTTTATTTAGGATAAACTATGTTGGATATGCAGTGTTTTTCAAAAATTTTATATATTATCACAAATTAATTTGTGTATAAATATTTTTGTATCTATATTAAAAATAAGTATTTACATATTTTCCTTCTCTCATCTAGTACCGTATTTTCTCTTCTCTTCTCTTATTTTTATGAATTGAACTTTATTCTCTTGGATCATTCAGTAAATAAGGAATCGGTTTCAAAATTTACTTTTGTTCAATAATTAACTAATCGAACAAATGGAATTTCAACAACCAAAATAAGGAGGACCACATGAGGACTACCGGAATAAATACAATCCTTTCTACAATTTTTGCAATTTTTATATTCTTCGGCATATCAATTGCACAAAACTTTGACTTACCTATAAGCACATCTTCCGATGAGGCAAGGAACACATTCAAAGAGGGACGAGCTTATATGGAAAATGTTCATCAAGCAAAAGCGGCTGACCTATTTGACAAGGCAATTAAGCTAGATCCAAATTTTGCTCTTGCTCATCTTTACAGAGCTGGGACATTTGTAGGCGGATTTAACGTGGCCAAAAAACACATTGATAAAGCTGTGAGTCTAATTGCTAACGTTTCCGGAGGTGAAAAAAATCTCATACTTTATCAACACGCCGTTATTAGTGGAGATCAAGTAAGGCAAAAAATGTTTCTAGATAACTTAGTAGTTTCTTTTCCATATAATAAAAGAATTCAGCAATTGGCTGGAAATTATTACTATGGAATTTCCGATTATGAAACATCACTTAAGCATTTGAGAAAATCAATAGAAATTGACGAGAATTTTGCGCCAAGTTATAATATGATTGGGTATGCCGAATCATCTTTAGAGAATTTCGATTCTGCAGAGAAAGCGTTCAGAAAATATATTGAATTAATGCCAGAACATCCAAATCCATATGACTCCTACGCTGAATTATTACAAAAGAGAGGGAAATATGATGAATCAATTGTTCAATACCAAAAAGCTTATGATAAAGACAATACTTTTTCTCAAGCACTAATTGGTTTAGGACACAATTATGTCTTTAAGGGTGAATTTGATAAAGGTAGAGAATATTATGATATGAGTTTAAATAAGGCTACTTCTATTAATCAAAGATTGGGATCACTTTTTTGGACTGCAACCTCATTTGTGCATGAAGGAAGGACAGATGAGGCAATGAAAATTCTTGCAAAACGAAAAAAGTTTGCACAAAAAGAAGGACTTAAAAGAACCGTTATTGGTTCTACTAATTTAGAAGGTTTTATATTAACTGAGATTGGTCAAACAAAAAAAGGTATGGAAAAATTTAAATTAGCAAACAAAATGGTTGAATCATCAGATCTTCCTACAGAAATAAAATCTAATTTAGCACTTGCAGGACGATTAAATATGTGCTATTCACTTACAGCAAACAATAGAATTTCCGAAGCTGAAAAAGAAGCCATGGCTTGTGAACAAATGGTAAATACAAGATCTAATCCTAATGAAATTCAAAATTTGCATGGAACTTTAGCATTATTGGAAATGAAAAAGGGCAATTACAAAACTGCCATAGACCATTTTGAAAAAACCGATTTAAATAATAATCCATTCAATTTGCAAAAAGTTGGTGTTGCTTATGAAAAAATGGGCAATACTCAAATGGCAAATAAATACTTTAATAGGGTTAAAACTTCTAATCAAAATGGAATGGGTTATGCATTAATAAGGCAAACAGTAAGTGATTAATTTTGTAAGTATTACTAAATCATTAAAACCCGCTATATGGCGGGTTTTTTTATTTCAACAATTAAATATCCATTTTATAAATTTGTAATGTGATATTGAATAACCAAGATCGATGGCTTATCATTTAATCTACTAAGTTTGAGAATATTGTTCAAAATATGATTTAAAAATAAAATTATTCCTACCGTTTCCTACCTAATCACAACAAATATATGAGTCAGATTGACTAGATTTGAATATAGAATTTGCAAAGTTATTTTTAATAATTGGGAAAACTATCAAGTCAGAAAATATATGAATAATGAAAACAAAGATATGCCGGTTGATGAATTCAGAAAACATGGTCATGAATTAATTGATTGGATTGCTGATTATTTAGAAAACGTTGAAAATAAACCGGTATTAGCTCAAATTAAACCAGGAGATATTAAAGCAAAGTTACCTGATAATCCTCCAAGCAAAGGCGAGAACATGACGAATGTTTTTAGCGACATTGATGAAATTATTATGCCGGGAATGACCCATTGGAACCACCCAAATTTTATGTCATATTTTAACTCTACAGCATCAGGTCCCGGGATTCTTGGTGACATATTGAGCAGTGCCTTTAATGTAAACGGAATGATTTGGAAGACAGCTCCCGCTTCAACTGAACTTGAAGAAGTTGTGCTAAATTGGTTCCGAAAAATGCTTCAACTACCTGAAAAATTCTTCGGAATAATTTACGATTTAGCTTCTGTCAGTTCTATGCATGCTATTGCTGCAGCTAGGGAAGAAGCAAAACAAAAAAATGCTAATTATGATATTACAAAGCTGCGTATTTATTGTTCAGAACAAGCTCATTCCTCAATTGAGAAAGGAGCTATAACATTAGGTCTTTCACTTGAGGCAGTAGTAAAAATTAAAACTGATGAACAATTCAGAATGCTGTCAACAGATTTAGATAGTGCAATTAGGGATGATCTAAAAAATAAACTTCAGCCATTTTGTGTTGTGGCAACTGTAGGAACAACCTCCACAACAAGTATTGATCCAGTTGACGAAATAGTTAAAGTTACAAAGGAATTTAATTTGTGGCTTCATGTTGATGCTGCTCATGCTGGCTCGGCCGCAATTGTGCCTGAAGTCAGACCAATTTTAAGTGGTGTTGAAGATGCTGATTCTCTTGTTATCAATCCACATAAATGGCTTTTTGTTCCAATTGATTTAAGTGTTTTGTATACGAGCAAACCTGAAATTTTAAAGAAAGCGTTTTCGATTGTTCCTGAGTATTTAAAAACGGATGAAGAATCAAAAGTAATTAATTATATGGATTACGGAATACAGCTCGGAAGAAAATTTCGTTCATTAAAGCTATGGTTTCTAATTCGTTATTTCGGGGTAGAAGGTTTACAGAATATTATTCGCGATCATTTGAGACTTGGGGAGATGTTTGCTGATTTTATCGACCAACATCCGAGTTTCGAAAGATTAGCCCCAACACCTTTAAGTACAATCTGCTTTAGAAGTTTACCAGAAAACGGAAAAAGCGAATCTTTCTTAAATGAATTCAATAAAAAATTGATGGATCAAGTTAATAACACCGGCAAGCTATTTTTGAGTCATACTAAGCTGAAAGATAAATTTACTATCCGATTATCTATATCTGGAATTAGAACAACCGAGAAACACATTCTGCAAGCTTGGGATTTAATAAAAGAAAAATTTATGTTTTTGGATAAAAATTAGGGTATTCCAATGGATGGACTTTTAGAGTTTTCAATTATGGCATTTGCTTCTTTATTTACAATGATGAATCCTATTGGAATAATTCCGGTTTATATTTCTTTAACTTCTTATTTAAATCCAAAAGCAGCTAAAAGAGTTGCTTACAAAGCTGTTTTAACTGCATTATTAACTTTGGTACTCTTTGCTGTTGCTGGCAAATTTATCTTCGATTTTTTTGCTATTACAATTGACAGTCTGAGAATTGTCGGTGGGATTATTTTTTTTATTGCCGGTTATGATATGCTACAAGCAAGGTTAAATAGAACGAAATCAAGTGAAAATGAACACTTTGAAGATACTAAGGATGTTGCAATTAGCCCATTAGGAATACCTTTAATATCTGGGCCTGGAGCAATTACTGTCTCAATAGTGCTCTATAACGATGCTATTGATATTTCTTACAAATTAGCTTTATTCGTGGTGATAATACTACTTATGGCAATTGTTCTAGCTGCTTTATTAGGAGGCAGACAAATTATGAAATTGTTAGGCGAGAATGGAAATAAAGTTCTAATGAGAATTATGGGCCTAATTGTAATGGTTATTGCTGTAGAGTTCCTTTTTAGCGGATTAACACCATTAGTAAGAAAAATGTTAATGTTGGAATAAATAATAAAGATGCCGGAAGAGAGTCCGACATCAAAAATTAGATAATTATAAAAAAATATTATTTATTATTCTTTTCTTTAAATCTTTTTACTACAGCAAATTTAGCAGCGGCCAATGTTTCTCTGTTGACCTTTTCGGTTATTCTGCCTCTTGCAATATCTTCAATATTCAAATAACCATTGAGCAATAATAATTGTAGAATCATATTGTTTTGAATTGTCTCAGGACTGTATCCTTCAGCAACGTAAAGAGAATTGGTACTTTTATAAAAGTCATCTGCAAATTTCTTGCTATTTGGTAATTCCATCAATTGTTCGTAAGATTCGGTAAACCCTGTTAACTCAATATTAATATTTGGTGTAATCAAAAGGGGACTAAATTTCTTACTCTTTTCTACGGACTTAAATCCCTTAATTCCGGATAAGTCTACAGTTACTTTGTCATCGTCCAATCTTACAAATTCAGCTTTTCTCATTTGCTCTAATTGATACAAGAAGAAATTATATCTTGCAACTTCCGAGCTTGACTGGTGACTTTTAAATATATGACTGTATTTTTCTCTTATTATATTATGGATATAGTTTTTGTTCTCATTTATCTCTGGTTTGGCAATTCTTACTTCTTGGATAATCTTGATCATATCTTTAGCAGCAGCTTGCGGACCACTAATTTCTTTCCCTTTTCTTCCAAGATCTGTTGAGAGTAATCCTAATTGAATATGTTTTCCAGAACCTTTTCCTGATTTACCTCCATTAAGAATATTAACTAGATTCTTAGTGATTTCATATTGGCTTTGCTCAGTTACAAAAGGTTGCCCAGCCGGTGTACTAGCAAGTGAGTTAAATAGACTGCTAAAAATATTTCTGTCTAATAAAATTTCAGTAGAGTCAGTTTTTGATTCATCTTTTGAAATTATTGTGGCAATAAATCTATTTTTAATTATATCAAATTTAACTTTATCTATTTTATAATTATCACTGTTGTGCTCAATAATTCTATCGTCAAAAATTTTATTAACCACTTCTTCAATATCAAGTTTATCCATCATTTTATAAGAAGAACACAAATAATAATTACCGGTAAATAAGTCCTTTTCCCAATCAAGCACATCATCCAAGTAGTTACCATGCTTATCCATTACATCAACAATATTCTTATCATTTGTATAGCGGAGTAAAGTTCTTTGGAAATTTGGATTATCAGAACTAGTAGCTTTTTCCTTTCGTTCACCATGAGAGTCTCTGTAGAGCATAAAATTTTCTGGATTTTTATATCTCATAATTCCAGCCTCTTCTCTACCAAAATTACTTGCCGTGAGCATTATATCTATTTTGTACGGCATCGAAATATCACATAATCCTCTGATTGTACTTCTGGAGTTAAGATCTTCAACATTACTGTCAGCAGCACTTTCAAAAAGTGAGTTGTAATATCTAATAAAGTCTGGATCAAAATCTGTTACTCTTGAAAAATCACCTTCTTCAGTTCCAATACCAAATAAGTTCCCTTCAGAATCTGGGAAAACATAAAACATATCACCAGCTATTAGCCTAATCGATCTTATTCCTGGCAAATCATTCCTTAACCATTTTAGCATCATGGCAGCCAGCATTTCTGATTTACCAACACCACTGTCGCCATCCACCTGAATAACAAATATGCTCCCATCGTGTTCTTCAATTGCGAACAATGAGCCATGAATTGGCATTCCTCCCATTTCCTTGACCTTCTCATTCATCATGGTAAGCCAAGGTTTTTTAATATTGCCAAAGTAATCGGTTTTCATTTTGAGGGGTGTGACAAGAGTTTTAATATTTCCATTTGGCCCGGGAATATTAAAGTAGCCGATCTGTGGATAAGATATAACCTTTTCCGGTGCTCCATAAAAAAGCATAACATCAGGGACAAAATCTACTAAATCATCTAAGTTAACTTCATCAGCTGTGATCAATCTAAAATTATCGGCTAGATATTTAATATATGATTTCTGAATTACATACAAAACCTTTACAAGACCATGCTTTATGATTTTGCATCGGTAATCATTTGCATCCATATTCTCTACAAACTTAGAGAGACGTTCTCTGAAAAACACGGCGGTTGGTCTTGTATCAAAATTTTTAATAATATCATTTAAGTTTTTGTATTCTTTGCTTTTCCCTTCACTTTCACTTCTATCTATTTTGTGAATCGGGTATTCTCTTTTCTTGGCATCCGTCGCAATTCGCGTATGAGTTTGCACAGTTTGCTCAGAAGCAATAACGCCACATTTCTTCATTACATCTTCAATCCATCTAAGTGAACCACCATCAAATTCTTCAAGTGATTTATTTTGATAATCATAATTTTTATGAAGTGTAATTCCATGTTGAATCATTTCGTTGAAGCTTGAATTTTGTTGTTTAAACTCGGTCTCAACAAATTTGATAAGCGTGTGAGTGTATTTATCGTAATATTCAGTTGACCTGGTTTTATTAATGATTGCAATATAAAACAGTACAATTTCTCTAACTAAATCATGTAACGTATTTTGAGAAATTTTCAGGTCTTTATATTTGTATGTTTCATTAATAATATCGCTGATTTCATTTCCAAGAATATCAAACACATAATCTTCAACAAACAGCTTAACTTCCAAATCTTCCTTTTCATTAACTTTTGAAATTAGTCGATTTAGTTTGCTCTCTATAGCTGTAAGAAAATGGTCGTTTTGTTTCAGTAAAATGAAATAGAGTAACTGCTCGTCAATGCTTAAATTGTTGCTAAACACTTTATCAAACAATGTTGACTGAATAATTCCATGAATTTTTGAAGATTTAGTAGTAGAATCAATCTTTTGATTTATCTTCTCCAAGAAAATATTAGCATACTGTTTCAGATTAAATTCATCGATTGAAAATCCAACTACTTCACGAAATTTTAAGGTTGTTGTATTTATAATTTCTTCAATAGTTGGTTCATAAGCTTCTTTCTCAAAAGGTAAATTAAAGTGAATTAATAATTCATTAATATATTTCTTAAGAATTATATTTGTTCCTTCAAGCTTCGCTTGATCAGAGGCAAAGTCTTTTGATGCATCGAGAGCTATTATTTTAACTTTGGAATCAGAGAAGAGAATTTTTTCCATCTCGATGAGTATCTCACTCATTATTGTTTTTTCTTCAGGATCGTCAAGCACATGATCATTCGGCTGATAACCCATTTTATTGCTTATATACTTTTGAATTGTTGGTTTGCCATATTTATTGATTATGGTATTGAAATCCAGATGTTTAATCTGTGGAATCGATTTATAAATCTGCGGTAGCAAGTTTTCATAAAGCTTGGTAAAGGCTTTACTTTGTATAAAACTATTCAAATCTCTACACTGACCAATATTCTCATAAAACTCAATTACTGAGTTTTTTGATTTATTAATAGTATTTATTGTTACACCACTTTCTTTTGGGAAAGATTGGTAGAGCGTCATAATGTTACTTATTGTAAGGCTCACTTTTTTTGTTTTCTTAATGTCCTTAATTGTATTAAAGTCCACAAGAACAGTCTTAATATATTCTTTATCTGTTGCGACATAAAATATTTTATCCAGAATATCTTCAGAGCGTTTTTCGTTATTCTCAGGTTTCAATTTTTCTGTTTTAAATATATTCCAATACTTAATTACTATACTCAGGGCATTTTCGAGCTCTTTTTTGAAAACACTGTAGCTGTTGTCGGAACCTTCTATATAATCACCTAGTGAGAATCTTAAAAACCCTGTTGGGTAAGGTATGACTGCAATCCCTCTTTCCTGAGCAAGTTTTTGAGTGAATACCTCCAGATCTTGAAAAAAGAAAAAGTCTTTTAAATGTAGATTAAACAAGTAGGATCCATCTGATTGTAATATATCAGCATTAGACTCCTGATTGTCTGCAACAATTTGGGTGGCAACAATTTTAGCCAGCTTTAATCTTTTGAGTGATTCAGTTCTAAAATTCTTATTTACTCTAAATTTGTTTATTTCCGTTACAAGATGTTTTTGATAATAGCTAAAGAAAGGTTCCCCTTTATATTTGAAATCATCTGGTAAGTCCAGCACATCCAACTTGTCTAAAGATGTTAATTCATCTAACAAGAAAAGGTGTAGTGGGCTTCCTTCAAAAGGAGAAAATCTCTTAATTGGTTTTCCTTGCTTCTTAATTTCTTTCTTATCGTTGTAGCTCTCTATTTCATCAACAATATATTTCTCAACCCTTGCTTTAATTTTATGTCTTGATGCCTCTTTTGGAAGCTCTCTTTCCATTCGATCTTTTATCTTCTTTGCTGATTGTGCTGCTTCGATAGTATTAACTAGCATGTAGAGAGAGTTAGTATTGCCTTTTTCAATACCATTTTGCATTTTAGCAAAATCAATAACATCTTTTTTAGCTGGGGAGGCTATTATTGAACCAAGTCGACTTCCGGTCGCACCCAAATTTTTTGTAGTTGAAAGAGATGAAACAACATTGATATTTGTTAGTGTTGCAATATTATTCATAATGTAACGTGAAATTGTACGCCACTTTGGCTCTTCTGGATCGTCAATTTTTACCGCATCATTATATGCTTCATCTAGTAATAAAGTAATCTTACTGTTGTTAAGATACTTGAGCAATTTAATTAGCGCTACATTATTAAAATCAGTATAACCAGAAGGATTGGATGGATCATTAATAATAATGGTTAAATTCTCACAGAATCTATCCCAGAGACTTCCTGTATCATCAAAAAGCTGAAAATTATTTTGCATTCTGCGTAAACGATGATGGAGTCTTTCAAAATCGATTCTTCCTTCTTCGCTTAGACCAATTTCTAAATCAAAAGGATTAATATCGAACCTATCATCAGGGAATAGATCTTTATATTCCCAAGATGATTCAGAATTAAACAGAATGTATGGCATTAAATTTCTATCAGAGAGAATATCTCTAATTATCATCTGAACGTCATCAGCAATGGATGTAATTTCCATATTGCTGAGGTTACTCACAAACTCCTTAATAATTTCTTGTTCTTCAGGTGATTTATTATAGAAGTCTTCATTCATTCCTAAATCAATTAAGAGATTATTAAAACGTCCTTTGTTGTCTGATTCGTTTTCAACCTTTGCTATAAACTCTTTATACTTTTCCAAGAAAAGATTTATACCGAAGTTTTTATGGAAGTGATTCTTAAGAGTTCTTTGGTAGTTATCCGGGATTATATTGATTATTGTTTTGCATTTTTTTACAATTTTAGAATCAATTGATTTCAATCCTCTTTGAAGTAAATAATGTCCATAGGTTCTGATTTGACCTCGCCCGCCACCTTCAACTATTGTAGCAATCTTCACCTGCTCAATATTTGAGTAGAAATAGGCTTTCGTTCTTGCTTCAAATTCGGAAATAAGGGCTTTGTTTTGCTTTTGTAAAGTTTTAGAGTTTTTGCAATTCTGAATAAGCACTATGTAATCATGTAGCTTATTTAAAGCATATTTGTCCTTTATAATCTGTTTCGCAAAATTGTTAAACTTAAATAGATTGATATCTTTTTGATAATCATTTGCTTCTCCCAGCTGCTCAAACTTGAATTTTTCTAACTCGTCTTCATAGTCAGCAATTTTTCCTTCCGTACATATTCTGAATTTCTCTAGGTTCTCTTCATTCACTTTATCTAAAATTAAGCGAAGATTTAACTGGCTATTAGCTAATGCTCCAAGTTTTTTTGTGTGTACTTTATTCAGTGTGTCAATTACTTTATTATGGAAGCAAAATACTAATGATGTATTTGTACTTTTTGATTCAGCTGAATCGTCTATTAAAACTAATCGTGTTAAATAAGGGAACCATTTTTTATTATTAAAAATATTCTTTCGCATATTTTCAATTTTAACTAAGAATATACTAGTTCTATCTTCTTCAATACTTTGGAATAAATTCGCTTCATCTTTAAATTCAATTGTTTTTATATCTTTTTCATTAAATATTTCTTTGGACAGTAAGTCTATTGCAGTATTTGCACTACCTCCAACAACAGTTCTGATAAAACCATCCAGCCCCTTAAAATTTACTGTTAGAAATGTTCTTGTTAAAAAGTCTTTTTTTTCTGTAGCTGTTGTATAGTGTGAACTCTGAATAATCATTTGCTCAAGCACATCCATCAAATAATTCCACTGTGCTTCTTCAACATCCCCTATAACACCAATTACATCTCTGAACTTCCTTAACTCAGTTACATCGTCACCAAGAATTAATTTGTACATTAAGTCGAGGTGGGCTTCAGTTACAGGTGGAGTTCCCACCGAATAATCATGTGAATTCAGAATATTAATTGTTTGTTCTTTTGTTTTTGCATCAACTGCTTCGGTATCGATAAAATATTTTAATTTTTCTTCAAAGTTTTTCTTTTTCGCTCTATATTGAAATGCCTTCGAATCTTCATGTGGGAAGATCATTAATGAAACATCATTGTATCCTGGAATTTGTTCCTTAAATTCCAAGATATACTTGTCAATCTCGGCTATTTGTTTAGCTGGATCAATAGGTTCTTCATAACAGACTCTGACAAAATTCTTTAAACTTGCCAAGACATCGTTAGGAACAAAATTTTCGGCTCTTTCACCTAAAGATTTATACAAATTAATGTAATCCTGTGCGTCAGCTCTCAATTTGATCTTTGGTTTTCCAATTAGTTGCATATGAAAATAACTTTAGTTAGTTAAAATGTTCGTTAATTAGGTAATAGAACTCAAAAGTTCAACAAATTCTTAAATCTTTATAAATGGAAAAATAAATTAGTGTTCGGGTAAAATAATGTCTCTTAATGAAACTTTTAGCACATTTTTTAAGTATAATCAAATTAATTATAAGATTTGTTAAACTACATGCTTTTTTTTCGATAATGTGGAAATAATTTAGAAATTTGTGACCTAAGTATAAACACAAAAAATATTATTTTACTAATTACTAACCTTTTTAGAAAATCTTTTGCATTTATCTGTATAAAACACACATAATAAAGAAAAGTGTTGACTTTAAACTTGGAAAGCCTTATATACTCAAGATTTTCCTAGAAAATAACATGCATTGTCTTAAATTGAGAATTAAATAACATATGGGAGTATCCTAATTGAAAATCACTAAACAAATAACCAACAGAGAAAGTCAATCTCTGGACAAATATTTCCAAGAAATTGGTAAAGTCGATCTTATTACACCTGAAGAAGAGATCGAATTAGCAATTAAAATTCGCGAGGGGAATAAGTATGCCTTAGATAAGCTTACAAAAGCTAATTTGAGATTTGTGGTAAGTGTTGCTAAACAATACCAACATCAAGGATTACCACTTAGTGACTTAATAAACGAAGGAAATCTCGGATTGATTAAAGCTGCAAAGAAATTTGACGAAACAAGAGGATTTAAATTTATTTCCTATGCCGTATGGTGGATCCGTCAATCAATTATGCAAGCTATTGCTGATCAATCTAGAATGGTTCGTTTACCTTTAAACAGAGTTGGAGAATTGTCCAAAATTTCTAAAGCTGCCAGCATGCTGGAACAAGAATTAGAAAGAAAACCTAGCGTTGAGGAGATTGCCAATCAATTGGAAATGAATGTAGAAGATGTAGCATATACATTAAGACATTCTGGTCGCCAAGTATCTGTTGATGCACCTTTTTCTCAGAGTGAAGATAGTAAAAGTAGTCTCTTAGATATTATGCCTAATGACGACCAACCTACTCCAGATAATAGGTTAATGAGTGAATCATTAAGAAACGAAATTGAAAGAGTGCTTTCGACTTTATCTGAAAAAGAAGCTACAGTTATTAAACTGTACTTCGGTTTTAATACAGAGTACACAGCTACTCTTGAAGAAATCGGTGAAATATTGAATCTTACTCGAGAAAGAGTCAGACAAATTAAGGAACAAGCTTTAAGAAAATTGCGTCATGCTTCAAGAAGTAAAAAACTTAAAGTTTACCTTGGTTAAAATACATATATAATTTAGACAGCAAGCGGTTAGGGCAACTTAACCGCTTTTTTTTTGCATTTTTTTTACGAGTCATTGTGAGCATAGCGAAGCAATCGCTAAGATTACTTTGTCATTCTGAACTTGTTTTGGAATCAAAAAAAGCCAAGATGCCGGTATTGCAAAAACCCAAATCGGTGTGACAAAGAAAATGACTGTCATTCCGGTTTCACAGATGTTTGTGAATACCGGAATCTGAAAAGCCGGAGATGCCGGTATTATAAAAGACATAAATCCGCATGACAAAATAGAGAGATTGTC